>ENA-OUQI01000006-OUQI01000006.1-human-gut-metagenome-genome-assembly--contig:-NODE-6-length-277626-cov-33.919530_pt1 | contig 277626 bp, 223 predicted proteins | sample MGYA00237953_ERZ548840 | MGnify/ENA primary metagenome ERZ548840 (study PRJEB26490, sample SAMN05194690) | human gut metagenome | biome: terrestrial biome; feature: human-associated habitat... | reverse complement strand
ACATCTTTATAATCAAAGCACAAAACATGACAAGGAAACAGCATTAAAATCAGCAACAGAATCGGATATTATCATTATGTGCACAGGGCTTGACTCCTCAATAGAGGGCGAAGAAGCCGGAGGCGCTCTTGCAGGAGGAGGCGGTAATATCGGTGAACAGGGTGACCGTGAAACAATAGAACTACCGCTTAATCAACAAGAATATATTGAGGAATTGCTCGATACAGGCAAAAAGATAATTTTGCTTAACTTTTCAGGTGGCTGTATAGATTTTAGAAAATATAAAAACAGAGTAAACGCTATCTTGCAATGCTGGTATCCGGGAGCACAAGGCGGAGAGGCTATTGCTAACATACTTTTCGGCAAATGTTCTCCAAGCGGTAAATTACCGATTACATTTTACAACTCGGTTGATGATTTACCTGATTTTTGCGATTATTCCATGCAAAACAGAACATACAGATATTTTAAGGGTGATGTGCAGTATCCTTTCGGCTACGGAAAGACTTATACAAAATTCGATTTATTAAAAATCGATTACAATTCAAAAGAGAAGCAATTATCTTGCTTAATTAAAAACTCCGGCGAATTTGATTGTGATGAGGTAGTTCAAATTTATATAACCTATCCCAAAACAAATTACGAACTTCCGACTAAATCGTTAATCAAGTGCAAGAGAGAATTTATTCCAAAGGGTGATACAAAAGAATTTATATTCACTTTTGAAGAAAAAGATTTTTATTCAATAGATCATTTTGGCAATACCGTTTTCCTTAAAGGTTCATATAAAATATTAACAACAGACGGACAAAACATATATGATGAATCAATTTCGTTTAATAATAGTCAAGAAACAAATATAGTAAATGAATATCCGCTTTAATCATATATAAAGTAATGATTTTATGATAACATAATCTGTTCAAATATAATGTGAGGATGAAATATTAAATTATGAGGAGTTGTTATGAAATTTTCAAACACATTATTGCTTTAATAGTTGGGTTTTAGTATTACAAATAAGTCCTCTTACTGAGTTTAATAACACAAAAAAATTCAGTAAGAGAACTGACAAGCCGGTACCATTTTTCAAAAACTGATAACTCCACAGTACAGTACCCGCCAATCCGGAAAGCAGAATGACAAAATATGCCTCTTTTTTCTTAATGGCAAGTAAAATGCAGGAAATGAAGCTTGCAGAGAAAAAGAATGCATCAAAAACAGCACCACTGCCATCTACATACTTTAGGAGCATATAGGCGATAATAAAAGAAAATATAAACGCTAAGGCAATATAAATCCTTTTGAGACTTGACACCCGTTGCATTTTTACGGAGTTATCTTCCTGCTTATTCCATGTTATAAAACTGATAATCGCCGATGGGAACTGTATCAACAGCATAAAAACACAGGATGCATAAATTTCATCAAAATATGACATAATGCCATACGATACGGCATATAGCATACCTACAACAAATCCAAAGCGTTTTCCTGAGCAAACCAAAAAGTTAAAAGCAATTCCGGCAGCTGAAATTATAATTCTGTAAAATTCATCTCGTACAAGTATTCCGGACAGAATGATAATTAAAACCTGTACTGTCATTAAAATTATTTCTTTATTTTTTGAAAGAGTTTGTTTTTTCACAGCTTAACCCAACCTATATTAAAAGATATATAATACCGGTCATTATTTATCAATCATTCAACATATCGTAATTCAAATAAATTGGACTTACGGTCAGCTTTTCGGTTTCATCAAACTCCAAAACAGTTCCGCCGCAAACGCTTCCGTCTTCAACCCAGTCATGACCGTCACCGGTTTTTGTTGCATAAGTTAATCTAACTCCTCTGTACAAAACCGAAAAATTATTTTTATGTTCATGACCGCAAATGACGTTTTTGGTACTATTCAGTTCAACAATTTTTTCAAACATACCGCTATTATAATACGGTGAACAAATAGGCTCTCTCAGCATACCGAAATTTCCATTCTCATCTTTTGTAAACCCATCATTAATAGGCTCATATATTTTCGCTGCCATATTATATTCAGGCAGAGGAATATGAATAAACAGCGTACTTTCTACCGGTGTGCCATTATATTCGGAAAGCCCTTTTACCATATATTCATACCAATGTATTTGATTTTTTTTAATATAGTCATAGCCTGTTCCAACAACAGTATATTCATTATTATTTACATCTTCTGACGGTGCAAAAATGTAGCCATCTTTTGTAATCCATTCATTCAATTTTAATTTCTCCGACTCATTTAAGCCGGTCAAATTTATTTTTTCACTACCTATATTTACAGAATCAATCGTAGAATAGCTACCGAGAGAATGTGTATCCATCATAATCATCGAATGAAATATTTCACCGTCAACTGCGGATTTAACATTAATAACATAATTACCGATGCCGGAAATATTTATTGGACCTTTAGCCAAATCTTTACTGCGATTTGCATTTTCTTTATAATTGAAAATAATATTTTGAGCCTGTAAATACTCATCAAATATCCAATTACCATCAACATCAGATTCTGCGTCATGATTTCCTAATATCGGTGCCCACGGAACATCAAATTCTATACATATTTCATCAATTTCTTTTACAAATCTTTTGACAGCTTTTTTTGAATTTTTCAACCATGTATTATCTCCGGTAAAGGTTACTATACTTGGATTTGTTTCTTGTATAAGTTGACGCACAAGGTCATAAGTGCGATTGATTCTCTTCGGAGACATACCTTCGGACAACTGTAAATCGGTAAGATTTAAAATCTTAAAATCTGATTTTTCATCAACAGTCAATATGTATGCATCCTTGTCTATATTATATTTATCGTTTTCGTTCCACACTAATTGTGATGGCTTACCTTCCAATTTTTTATAAATTCCTGCAATGTGAATCCCTACAGAAAGACTAATGATTACAGGTATAATGATTAAAAGAGAAATAACCGTTTTTGTTTTTTTCTTCATAAGTTAATCGTCCCCTAACAAAGTTTATTTATATAATTCGGTTTCAAGCAAAGCAGGTGCATTTCTGCTCTGCTTAATTTTTACAATAATCTTATCGGTTTTTACGGACTCAAAAAAGCAGATTTTTTTATAGCCTATGGTTTCACCCTCGAACACGGTAACGCCGTTTGCAATAATCTCGAATTTCTCAACCCTCTGACTTTGCGTAATATCTTCACGCAAAATTGCTTTTTGAATACAGCTTGTATTAAAGCTCAATTCATATGTATACTCGTCAATCTGATTTTGCCTGCAATCAACCCTTTTGGCAAAATCATTTTCAATGTACTTTCGAGCGGTTTGCAGTCGTTTAATGAATTTTTTTGGTATATTTCCTTTTTTGTTCGGCGGAATATTCACAAGCAGCGTTGCATTGTTTCCAACAGATATATAGTAACATTCCATCAGATTTTTAACGGAACGCGTCATCGTTATTTCAAAGGATTTGTGATAAAACCACCCCGCGTATGTAATCGGCACATCCATTTCACTCGGCCAATAGCAGAGCGGCTCATCTTCTGCAATTAAATCTCTGTCGCCAAGTCGTTTATCGGTATGGTCGATTTTGGAAAGCATTTTAAATGCGCCTTCCTCTTGCTGTGACTGCCGCATTACCTCATCATAGACCTGAAGTCTTTTCGGCACTACACTCCATTCTGCTTCTCTTGCCTTGCCGTTCTCATTTCCAATCCACCTTATGTCGGGACCGCAATTTGTAAGAGCGGCATTCGGCTGATATTTATGAATGGTTGCATAATAACGTTCCCAGTCATAACGCTGTTTTTTGCCGTTGCTGCCTTCGCCGCAGGCGCCGTCAAACCAAAAGCAGAAAATATCGCCGTAATTTGTACACAGTTCTTCAAGCTGATTGCAAAAATAATCATTGTAGGCTTCTGTGCCGTAGGTGGGTTCGTGCCTGTCCCAAGGCGATAAATATATGCCAAGCTTAAAGCCGAATTTCTTACAGGATTCGCTGAGTTCTTTTACAATATCGCCTTGTCCGTTTTTGTAAGATGTATTTCTGATGCAATAATCCGTATATTTCGAATTGAACAGGCAAAATCCGTCGTGATGCTTTGCGGTGAGAATTACGCCTTTACTGCCGGTAGACATTAAATCCTGAACCCATTTGTCGGTATCCAGCTCTTTTAATTTAAATTTTTCGAGTGCAACCTTGCCGTCGCCCCATTCCTTACCGGTATATGTGTTAAGCCCAAAATGGATAAAGTTATAATATCCCATTTCAAGAATATTAAGTTGTCTGTTATTCGGAACAATCTTATTAGATATATCGTTGAAATTCATTTTAATCACATCACTTTCTAAAAAACAATTTATAAGGTAATAAATGCCTTGTTTTCACATAACAAGACATTTATTGTAATTATTTTGAAAAAATCTAATTGCCTATTTAATTTTTAAATGTTTTACAATATTTTTTAAAACACATCTTTTGTATCATCATATTCTATAACTAATCCCTTAAGATTTTTTCCTAAATCAGTCGGATACCATTTTTCACCCAAAATAATATCCGTCTTGTTCTTCTTAATCGACAAACTGTGCAACTGATTACAATCGTGAAAAGCTCTTTCCTCAATTTCTTCAATTTGCTCATAAATTACAAGTTCGGTTAATCCCGGATTTTTAGAAAAGGCATCTTTACCTATAAATTTAAGATTGGCTGACAGTTTTACTTGGCTTAAATAACTAACTCTGAGGAAAGCATATTCGCCAACACTTTCAACACTATCTGCAAAAACAACACTTTTTATTTGATTATGATAAAAAGCATAATCACGAATAATTTCAACACCTTCAGGAATCACATATTCATCATCAAAATACTCTTTTATTTCTTTTTTACTTACATCATCGAATTTGATATGTTCTTGAATACCATTTTTAATGGGATTGCATACCAATTCTTTGCCATCAATAGTTAACAATGTTCCGTCTACGACCTTAAAAGCAGTATTACCTTGGGCAACCTCAATCACTTCCAAATTTGAGTTATTGATAATAGCTCTTGCACCGATTGAGCTTACATTTTTACCAATAACCAATCTCTTTACATATCTCGTGTTGCAAATTCCGGTATCGTCTATGGCAACAACTTTTTTTCCGTCTATTTCATCAGGAACAATCAATTCTTCCCTGGATGTTTGATCTGCGTAGCCGGTAATATGGATACCGTCATCCATAACCTCATAATCAAACAGATTCGAATCACTGTTGCAGCCGGTCAGCCCCAACAAACTCATAAGCAGCATAACACACAGAAAAACAGAAATTCTTTTTTTCACTTAAATCACCAACCCTTATTAAAAACTTTTTAATTTTCAACAGTTTCAGGAGCTTCTTGTCCGGCATGAAAGCTTACCTCTCCAACTCTCTCCTGCATTTCTTTAATACACTGTGCGTGCTGCTCTTTTGTCAGCTTATAGAAAAAGAACGGTACTGTCGAACACAAAATACCTATCGAAGTTAAAATAACATAAACATTAAATACACCGGTAATAACCTGCGGATTATATAACAAGTCCCAGTCTGATGAAAATCCGATATTGGCTAATAACTGTGGTAAAATAAGATTCAAAAGCATTGTAACAGGCGCTAACAGCATACCAAAAATGCTCATCATATTATCTGCTCTTTCTCCGTATTTCCACTGATGATAATCCAATGCATCGGAAGTAACACCTGCCAAAAGTCCGGTTTCTATCGGAGAAAATAAATTTTTAAGCAAAGCAGCAAACATAAACACAATAAGACCTACAGTTATGCTGCTCATATTAATTGCCCAATACATCAATCCAACGCATAAAAGAGAAAAAATTCGTGCCCAAACAAGAATTGTACCCTTTTCAAATTTCTTTATTAAAAACGGCGTAAGTAAATTACCGGCGGTCATAGATAAAACAATTACATTACTTGCAATACCAAACCAGCTTTCAAGTCTTATACTGTAAACAAACCACCATTGCAATATCTGACTGAACAGAACAGTCCACCCGCCAAATAAATTAGAAAAATTAATTATCCATAAATGAGGGTTTTTTAAAACATTTTTTACACCTTTAAAAAATTTAACCTTTTGCTTGTTTTCATTTGGCTTTTCAATAATACGTTCTTTAACCTGAAGCATACAAAATATTGTTACAGCAACGCCTGTTACCGCAAAAATAGGTACAAATATTTTATATGTAAGCAACTCGGTAAATCCGCCTGTTGTACCAATCAGCACAGGAAAAAACATGCCGATTACAGATGGCACAAGACCGGTTATTATAGGTACAATCGAATACATTGTTTGCCGTTCTTCACTGTTTGGAGAAATAAATTGAACCAAACCCTGAATATTGCAAAACTGAGCTGTAAATACTGCCAATAAAGAAAACAGAAAATGTAAAACCACTACTTGATGTGCATACTGCATAGAGTTGAAATCAATAAAAGGAATGACAGACATCAGTACTGCCGCAGGTATACCGAACGCAATTATAATCGGTTTCATTCTTCCGTGCTTGGCACACCATTTTCTTCTTACAAACCAAGTTACATAATTGGTGATTGCGTTGAGAACGAGCAGGTTAGCCAGAATCTGAGGCAACGCTACCATACCGAATTGCGGCACATTTTCCAATAAATCTATAGGTGCAAAGTAAAGACATATACCAACAATCAGTTCAGAAATAAAAGCTAAATTTGCTGTAATTTTTGTTTTTTTCTCCAAAACGCCGTGATTTTCAAATATGAGTATTGAAAACGGAGATAAGAACATGAAAAAGTAGTTCATTATGGATGTAAATATAGTTATCTTTGCAAAATCCGCATAATCAATACCAATAATTGCTCCGCAGAACCAGTTGGGTGTAAAAGTCATATATGCAACTACGGTTGTAAATATAAATATACCTATTTGTGCACCACCGTAAGCAACCTTTTCCTTGACAGATAGATAATTGTTAGGTGCCGGCTCTGACCAATAATTTTTAAGATAATTTTTGCCGGCTGAAAGTTTTTCTTTTATGTCCGTCATAAGTTATTAACCTCCAGTAACACGTTTTATAAATGGTATTTATACTATAACACATTCAAAATTGTAAACCGAATTTTTAAGAGTTTTGATACATACACACCGTTTCGCCCTGTTTCAAATCCATTTCTTTACTTAAAGCAAAAGCACATTCGTACTTCGGTTTTTCCAAGGTAAAATGGATGTCTTTTTCCGCAGTGAATTTAAGATATGTTATTTTTCCGTCACAAAGCTTGAGAGAGACAAGCAAGCCGCCGTAAGCTCTCAGGTTTTCAAACGCAATATCTTTCCAACTTGCAGGAACAGCAGGGAGTAATTTGATTTTATTGTTTTCGGAATAAAGCAGCATTTCCTGAATTGCGTCCATTGCAAGGAAATTCGCTTCAAGCGTAAACAGCCTGCACCTTTGGGAACAGCTGGTTTTGAATCTGTAATCCCCGTTAGAATGAAATCCGTTATCCGTGCAAAAATATCTGAAAAAGCTGTCAAGCATACCGAATGCTTTATCGCCGTTACCCTGCACGGCGTATAACTGTGCCATCCAGCCGAGAGAATAGCCTACCCAGTTTTTAATGCCGAAATGTTCTAAATTCGCAATCGTGCTGTCAATGATTTTTTTATGCTCCGCTGTATCATACTCCATCGTACGTAGCGGATATATCGACATACAGTGCGAATGATGTCTGTGCGATTCATAAGGACTTTCGTCAGTACTTAACATCAGCACATTGTTTTCATTCACGGCAAGCGGCTCAAAATCCGATAACATCTTTGTCCATTTTTCAGCAGCATCTGTTTTGCCCAAAGCATTGCTTGTTTTAATCATATTAATGCAAAACGCTTTCATAAGCGCTAAATCGTAGTTACTGTTCGGCGTAAGCCATGCGGACATTCTGTTATCATGAATTTCAGGCGAAGTGGAAAGCTCCAGCTTGTAAAAGCCGTTTTCCTTATGCAGCATATTCAGCAAGAATTCGCCGACCTCTGTCATATAAGGGTAAATTTTTTCTCTTAAATAATCTTCTTTTCCTGTATAAAAATAATGCCGTGCCATAATACAGCATAACCAAAGCTGATTCGTAGGTGATAATGCATATTGACACCAACCACCTAAAGCATTGCCCTCAATATCCATAACAGACGGCAAACACAAGCCTTTTACGCCGTAAAATTCTTCAGCAAACGCTCTGCCTTGTTCGGCGGTATTTAGCAAATAATCAATAAAGCTTTCTCCCTCGTCAATACGGTTGGCTTTCAAATAGCTTGTATAGGACATCTGCGTATTCAAATCGTGATGATAATCGCCCTTCCATGGAGGCAATCCGTTATTATCGGCGGTCCATACACCTTGCAGGGGCATCGGGAACTTTCCTTTTCTGCTGCAGCCTGCCAGCAGATATGTATTGAAGTTATATTGCCTTTCCATAAACTTATCAGGCAAGGTAATACCTGACTTGCTCCAATACTGCTCCCACCACGCCTTATGCTGTTCAAATGCATTTTCATATCCTGTATTCAAAGCTGTAATAACCTTATCCACGCATTTGTCAACAAAATCATTGTTTTGGGAAATACCCACCGTGTATGCAATTAAGGTTGTTCCGTTATATGATTTACTTGCGGTAATGATACCGTAAAAGCTTTCATTGGTAGGCTGTATGAAATACTGAATGTTAATGCCGTTTACATTCTTTTTTACAACGGTTGCCTTGGGATAGACAAGATTTTTTAATGACTGTACAGTGCCTTTAAACGCTTTGGCAAAAAAACGGCGTTTATGTTTTCCGAATTTCGGATTTTCAGCAGAGATTTTAACATTCGGCTTTGAAATTTGAATCAAACCGAAATCCTCTTCGGCATGCACAAAGCTGTTTATTTTAATTCCGCCAACGCGCAATTCGGCTTCGGCAGTTTGCATATCAAGCTTTGAGATGACATTCTGTCTTACGCCCAAATCAATAATGATTTTGCCTGTGGGCAGTTTGGTCGGAGTGGTATTGTAGTAGCAATCGTCATATTTTTGATTTATTATTTTTTCTTCTCCGTTTTTGACAAGCTGTTTTAAATTGCTGTAATTAAAATCAGGCTGATTTTTCGGCGGATTAGAGCAATCCCATATTCCGGCCTTGTCAATACTAAAGCGAAGCTTATTGGATTTATTCCATATAAGACAGCCTAAATCGCCATTTCCTAAAGGGATTGCCTCATCCCAATTTTTAATTGTTTTATTAAAATACAATTGCTTTGTGTTCATATTTTCCCTTTCACTAAAGCGATAAAACTTAAATCAAAAGTTCCATTTTTCGCAATAATATTTTGCTTCCGGAACAACATTTCTGTTTTTCGGATATTCATACTCGCTGTAAGTTTTTCCCCATTCAAGTTCAAACTTGTTTAGCTTCTTACCAAATGCGAAAGACTTATACCTTTCCCTCTGTGCATAGTTGTCTCCGTTTTTGTATACATAAAGCTTGTGATTTTTCAGACAGCCGAGAGCGTAATCATAAAACATTTCCCACCGCTTATAGTAGTATTCTTTAATAAGTCCGCTCCACTCACGCCAAGAATAATCGTAAAGCGCCGATGTACTGCCGTTTATATCACCCCAAAGCGTAATAAGAGTGCGTGCGTTGAAATCAAAATATTTTTTCTCCTCTTCATTTTTGGCAAGATTGTGTGCATCACAAATCCATTTTGCCAAAGTCATTTCACTTCTGCACGAAATAAAACTGTCCATATCGAGGAGAAGTTCAAGCTGGGTTTGAGCAATCTTTTCACACTTCTTTCTTTGCAGAAGCTTAAAATATTTTGAAAATTGCTTTTGATTGTCGTAAAATCTGTTGCTAAAGCACTGCCTTACCATATCGCACAAGTCGTACTGATAGCCTCTTGAGTCTTCAAACTCGTCAGCGACGCTGATGAACAAGTCCACAGCTTTTTCAAATTCTTTTGTATCGTAATAAACTTTTGAAACACAACACGGTCCCGTTCTCTTTGGCATAAGCTGAGGGCGGGCGGCAAGAGTTGAACCGACCTCGTTTTCCTCGTAACCATCATCCTTGTAACAGGTTTTGAGCAAAATATCCCAAGCCTGACGGATTTTTTCATTGTATTTTCCGTATCTTCTGGTTATATATTTATCAAGCCATTTGTCAATGTCTATTTTATGCTGAGCGGTAAGCAATTCAAACTGCAAATCGTAAATTACAGGGTTTTGGTCAATACCCTCCATAAACATACCGCTTCCGACAACATTGGCACCTTTTTCTTTTGAGGTCAGATATTTATTTTCGCAATGCTTTCTGAGCTTGCCCTGCATTGCGTTTTTACCGCCAAAGTTATGAAGCATACCCGAAACAACATCATAACCTGCAACATTCGGATTCAGTACTGCACGCTCGGAATTGAGGTCAAGAAGCAAAATTCTGTCTTTGGGCACGGCGTTTACAATCTCTTCGTGCATAGTCCAAGCCATCATTACCCAAACGGATTTTTCATCAAAATCCTTATAAAGCTTATTGATAACCTGACCTACCTCACGAAAATATTCTTTTGTATTTTTTGGAGGTGTGCCCTCGTGGAACGGGTCACAGGCGATATAATGATAGTTCCCGATAAGTTTTTCAGTTTTTTCCAAAAAAACTCTGCCAAAATCCAAGAAGAGTTTATCCAGTGGGTCAAGCTGTGCCGTTTTTGGATAAAGGCACCAGCCTTTTTGCATAAGAATAGTGGCATTGGGGTATTTTTCTTTAAGCAGAGTCGGAACGTGTCCGGAAAAGCCCTGCTGAATCGGTTGCATACCGAACTCGACACATCTTTCAATTATTTTTTTGCCAAGCTCAAGTCTGTTATAAACATATTCTTCACTTTTCGGAGGGATATAGCTGTCGATATTTGTCATTAGCTGCCAAGCCCAAAAGGCAGGACCTGAAATGAAACCGAGTGCTTCTTCTTTTGTGAAATTGAACTCTTGCAAGGTTTCATACCAGACAGCTTCGCTTCCGATAGGAGTAAGGGGCATATTTATACCGTTCATTGCCATAAAGTCAATCTCTTTTTCCCACCTTGCAAAATCCCACCAACACATTGAGTAATCCAATGTACAGTAATTCAAATAAACTCTGAAATGTTGGTCTATGTTTTTTTCAAAAACACCGTCAAACATTTTCAGTTCTTTCAAGTCAAAACTAAATGTTCCGCACCAAGAATACTGAACATTGCAATATTCTTTAAGATATTCATAAATACCGTTACATGCACAAATATAGTTGCTCGCTTCGACAGTAACAACAGCGTCCTTTGCTGTGACTTTGTATTTTTCCTCTTTTTCATTGGTAATAATAACATCAAAATTATCAATAAACTGCGGAAGATTTCTTTTGATAAAATCTCTCATAAATTCATTCATAGGTTTCACCTTTCACCATGCCGTTTAGAACTCTAAAGCTATTTATCGCATTTCAATTTTAATTTATCAGCTGTTGCCCATAATAATTTCATGGCTAACATTTTTATCCGAATCAATTTTTATCAGCGTGCCGCCGATTTGGTCACCCTTGTTATGACCCGTGTTTTGAATATAGGTCATATCAATACCATTGTAATTTAATGATGTATTATTGCTGTGATCATGACCGAAGAAATGATACTTTGTGCTTCCCAGCTCAGCCATTTTTTCATACATACCGTATTCATATCTGCATCCGCCCAATTCCTCAACCATATTTCCATAATTATATTTCACCGAAACTCCATCCAAAGGTGTATTGTTTTTTATTGCATAATAGGCGTCCTTAAATTGCGGCAATGCAGTATGCGAAAATAAAATGGTATCTACTGTTCTGCCTTCGCTCTTTGCTAAGCCGTTGATATTATCCTCATACCATTCAATTTGAGAAGGTCTTATTCCGTCATAGTATGAATACAATCTATTCCCTCTGCCGTCATATCTGAATACTTCGGCATTGCTGTCCATAAGAACTAACGAATAAAAAATACTGTCGCCGTCCATAATGTTGATTAAATAATTTCCGGCTCCGTCAATATTTGTCGGTCCTACATCAAAAATGATATTTTCACTTTTCATCATTTGTTTGGACAGATAATACAAGTCGCTGTGAAAGTCATATTCATGATTGCCGAAAATCGGTGCCCAAGGCACGCCGAATTCATCCATCATTTTTGTGAATGCCTTTACATGAAAATGATTGAATATACCGGCAAAATTATCACCGCCGGTCACAATCAAATCCGGATTTGTTTTGTCTATCATATTTTTGATGGCGGTTTTCACATCGTTTTTTGAATAAAAAGGATTGTCAAACTGTATATCGGTTATTGCCAAGATCGTAAAATCATCTTTTGTTTTATCAATTGTCTTGATGCTTTGAATATCAAAGCTGTCCTGTGTCCAATTATTTATTTCCTGATTTACAGTTCTCGGGCAAAGCAGATATAACGCAACAATTCCCAGAAATAATACTATAACAAGAAATACGGCAACAACTTTTTGCCAACGTTTCATTTTACTCATCATAATTCTCCTTTTTACTATTTTAAGAAGCTTCCTCATTGTATGTATATTTGCTTTATATTTGCGTTACTATCTTTATCAATAGTAATCAGCGTGCCGCCTTGTACAGCATCGTCGTGGGTTGAAAAATATCCGGTTTTTACACCGTAGACCATCGTCATATCCAAGTAATTAACAACATAATCGTTTGTGTGCTCATGACCGCATAGGATTGTCTTAACACCAATGCTTTTATATAAATCGAATACACCGATATCCATATATGAGCATCCTTCTCCTTCACGGCGTTCACCTTCAACAAGAAACGCTTTGTTACCTTTTTCATCATATGGAGTGTCGGAAACGGCAAGATTATACGCAGTAACAAATTGCTTTAACGGGTAGTGTGAAATTGCCAATGCGTTTGTGTATTCGTCGCTATTTTGCTTTGCGGTTGCGTCAGCTAAAGCTTTTATGTATAAAAGCTGAGTAAAGTCAATTGCCTCATAGCCAACCGCCTCATTTCCTTCCTCTGTTATGTAATGAAAGCTATCCATATTTGAATCAACAAAATACAAACTGTAAACGGGAACATCGTTTTCAACAACATTTATCGCAAAATTACTGTATCCTTTGACATTTTTAGGAGTTTTTACAAAAATGCAATGCTCCGCTTCAAGCAGTTTATCAACTTGATAATTTAAATCCGCACCCAAATCACTGTCATGGTTTCCGAATACGGTACTCCAGTAAAAACCATATTCTTCAGCTAATTCCTCGACAAGACCAATAAAAATATCAATTTGAAAATGAGTTGTGATTCCTGCAACATTATCGCCTGAAAACACCACAAAATCAGGTTGTGTTTTATCAAGAGTCTTTCGCATAACTTCCTTAACGCTTTTTGTTCCCTGTGTGAGAAATGTCAGCTGAGTATCGGAAAACATAAGGATTTTATAATCCTTGCCCGGTGTTTTTTCAAGCGTCGGAATATCCTCATAACTTATTGTCTTTCCGTCCCACTCAAAATCTTTCGGAGTTCCTTTTCGTGGTATAAGCATAAATGCCGTAACTGATGCAACAACAAGTACAACACTCAAGACTATACAAAATGTTTTTCTCATATTCCTTTTCTCCACATTTATTAATTATTTTTTCTTTTACGGTCATAGTTTATTACAGTAAAGATTATGGCTTTTTCGGTTCTTTTATTTTATAACCAACCACTTTCGATAATTTTAAATCCGCACAGTTTCTTTTCGTATCAACAGTAAAATATGTATATTGCCTTTTTTTTATTGCAGAAGTTCTAATTTCAAATATTGAACCATTCAAAATTTCATTTTTAAATCGCAATAAGCCAATTTCCCATGTATTGTTGATATTTATATAATCAGCTACGATTTTCCCATTACAATACATATGAGCCATATCACAAGGAGCGTCAAAAACAAGAACTGCATCAAAATTATCCTTAAAGATATCTTTATTGACTAGTAAAGTATAATTTGATTTCTTACAAAAGCTCTTATAAAAGTACTTATCATATTTCATTTTCCTTTTATGTGATTCATTTAATTTACAAAAATTTTTATTGATTAAAGAATCTACAATTTCAATTTTATTTCCGTTGTCATAATAAATCATACTGTTTTTCGATAGAGCAAAATCAATTTTTTTTGAGTTAACATCATAAAAGAGTTTTAAACATTCTGAAAAGTCGTATAATTCGATTGAATAATGTTTACCATTAAATTCAAAAGAAAGAGAGTTATTTTGTCCTTTATCCAGCACTCCCTTTTTCAAAAAACATCCATTTACCTGACACGAATATTCAGGACAAACATCATTATGTTTTGCAAAGATATATCGAACATTCTCGCCATTTTCCACCTTTAATACTGGTTGTGCCATTATATAAGAAAAGTTCAAATTACCGATTTTAAGATTAAACGGAAAAATAAAAGCTGTCGCATTAGGCAGGCTGAATTTTGGTAAATTCAAATCCAAGCCATCTTTTTTTATAACTATTTCAACATTTTTTACACCTTTGCCGCAATAATCTTTTTCGTATGTATTCACAAAACAAAAGCCTTCGTTTTTTTCGTTTATGCGAATATCGGCGGAGAAATTACCGCTATATTTTGCAAAATCATCTTTGCTCATAAAAATCGGCTGCTTGTCGCAAACATCAAATGTTGTCACAAAATAGTGAAGTAATTTCAAATAATAATATTTTTCTTTTGGAATTCCGTATTCACCTAAAGGTGCTTGAAAGTCATAATTCAAAATCGGCAAGCAATTTTCAAATCTGACTGAGGTTTCTTGCATAGGTGCAAAATTTGGATTTCTTCCACCATGAAAAACATAATATCCAAGTAAGTTCACGCCTCTTGCGATGCTTGTCAATGACATTACGTATGCATCCATCGTTGAAACAAACGGTCGTCTGTGAGTTGTTGCCTGAACACCGACTCCGAGCTCGCACATTGAAAGAGGTGTTTCTTGCATAATTCTATATGTTTTTTCGTCATCGCTGTTTTTCTGTAATTTTTCGTTATCGTTTCCAACTACTTTATCAACGAACAACTTGTTGATTTTAAATCTTTCTTCGTTTGGTAACGGCTTAATACCGTGAGCCCAAGGTGCTTCGGGATAACTTCCGAATAAAGGCACAACCGAATAATCATCAGGAAGTCCACCAGACCATGCAGTAACCGTATATATCGGAACATTAAACCCGACTTTGCACGCAATTCTTTTCAATTCTTTTATGTGCGATTCGTCTTTTGTGTATTCATTTTCCAACTGTATTCCGATTATTACTCCCGTACTGTCATGATAGAGAAAATCCTTGACTTGTTCATAATATTTTTTGTAAAGTCTTTCGGTTTCATCAAGATACCATTTTGCATTTGTACGCTTATCGGTTCTTTTCCAAATCCAATCTGGGAAACCGCCGTTTTTTGCCTCTCCGTGAGAATAAGGACCAATTCGCAATATTACATATAAATTATGTTTTTTACAAAGGGAAATAAAATAATGCAAATCAAAATCACCGTTAAATGTCCACTTGCCTTTTGTTTGTTCGTGATGATTCCAAAAAGTATAAGTCGCGATTGTATTAATTCCGCAAGCTTTCATTTTAAGTATTTCTTGTTCCCACTGTCTATTATCATACCTCGAATACTGAAATTCACCGGATACAATATAAAAAGGTTTATTGCCTAATTTAAAATATAAATTTGTTATATCAATATCGCTGTTCACTTTGGAAACATTTAAATGACCTTGTTTTAATTCTTTCAAGCCATCACTTTGAAAAATTATTTTCATATATCTTCTCCTTCTTTTAGGATAACATTTATAAGTTTTGCACTTTTAGATATTTTTTTATTTAATATTTTAATCGGTTTATTTGACTGAACAAAAATAATTTCATTATTTTCCCATTTAAAATCAAGAATAACACCGTTTATCAAAAATCCCGTCATTTCTCCGCTTTTCCAAGACGACGGCAAGGCAGGTAATAATTCAACAAAGTCATTTTCATCATATACAAGCATTTGATTTATCCCGGCACACACCCCCATATTACCTTCAATTTGGAACAAGAACGGTGGCATTACATTGAATAAATTTTCACGACATGAATATCCGACCATAATATTTAACGCTTTTTCAGCAATTTCGCTTTTGTGAAATCTCCCTGCAAGGCAAATTATCCAAGCACCGCTCCACGCATCGATTTGTGGAGTATTGTCAACCCTTTCCTTGAACAATTTAAAAAATTTTTCCATTTCAATAGGATTTGAACAATTTATATATTTCCCGGGGAAAACCGAGTATAGTGGTGATAAATGGCGATGATTTTTACTTAACTTTTCAAAATCTCTGCTCCATTCACAAAGTTCGCCATCCAAATAAGAAAACGGATAAAGCTTTGAATAAACTTCCAAAACTTTTTCAGAATATTCAGATGTGCCGAAAAAATCCAAATAGTTTTTAAGTAACCGTTTCACAATACCCATATCGAATGCAGTTGCAAAATCCACCGAACAATTTTCACCGTTATAAACATATACATTTTCAGGCGATGTCGATGGACAAATTACATAATAGTTATTATATGCAACTAAATAATCTATTACAAATTTTGCAGCACCCGACAAAAGCGTTTTTGCCTTTTCTAAAAGTTCTTCATCATCAAAATTAATTGCATGTGCAATTATTTCGTTAGTGAGCCAAGCACCGCTAAGCGGAGAGAACATATAACTAGGTTCTCCTTTTACGGGTGCGGTTTTCGCCCAAATATCAACATTATGGTTACAACACCAACCGTCACAACCGTAATTTGTTTTTGCGGTCGAAGTACCGTTAGAAGAAATATTTTCCACCGTTTTAATATACGGCAAAAAGCACTCTTTCATATTGCAATTTGAAACATGCCAATAATTCATCTGGTAATTGATGTTTGTCGTGTAATTACTGCTCCACGGCGGTCTGACTGATTTATTCCAAATTCCCTGAAGGGTTAGTGAGTTGCCGATATCTCTGCTGCCGCAAATTGTAAGATATTTTACAAATTCGTAATATGCTTGTATAAGTTCAATCTTTGTTGTACCATTTTTTGAAAGTTTGACAAGGTCGGCGGCATCAATTTGTGCAACAGAAGTTAATTTTAATTTTTGTCTGTCAAAAATCTTGCGATAATCTTTTATGTGTTCATCTTTAATCAGTTGCAGCGATTTGCAAGTGTTGTTGTTATATGCTTTTTCAAGAACTGTCGAAACATCGTTTATCGGCATTTTATCATAATCAATAAATCCCGTTTCGCTCACGCAATATAGCACAACTTGAGTTGCATTTCTAATTCTTATTCTGTTATTTAAATATTTAATTTTTCCGTCCGAAACGACTTTAATGTTTAAGCAAAATGCCATTCCTTTGTTTTCGGAATAAACAATAGCACCATTCCCGTTGAGTTCGGCTTTTGTAACATAATTTGGTGCGACATAATCAGGGGCATTACCACAAACATTTAAACTGTCTTTATGTTTTAAAACTTTAGATTTCATTTTATTGTTTCCATGTGCAAAAACAGTTGTATTAAAATGTTTAGGCGATTTAAGAGAATAAATAAAGACTCTATCAGGATATGAACAAAAAGTTTCACCTTTAATTTTTCCTCTTTTGATTTTTAAAACAGAGTTATTTAAATCTAATGTTTTAATATACTGACCACCGTTAAAAAACGATAGTTTTAAGTAAATCTCACCCAAAGGCAGAAATGACTCACAATAGTCACCACAGAGTTTTTCTTCGACTAATTTTTCTGCTTCTTTAGGCTTTCTATCAAAAATCAATTCACGCACTTTATTAAGATTTTCAAGACTTTCGGCGTTATCTTGATTTTTTGGATACCCAGACCACAATGATGAATCATTAAAACATATTCGTTCAACATATTTACCGCCATAAACCATAGCTCCTGTTTTGCCGTTTCCAACAGGAGTTGCATCACACCACTTGTTCGCAGTTTTATAATACTTTAATTCCATAGTATCACCTTAAAAAAGAATTAAATAATTTTTATTCACCATAGTTTTCAAATTTACAGCATCATTATTTTCAATAAACAATTGTTGAATACCATCGCAAGTCACAACAGAAACTTTACCATTATTTATTTTAATCTTACAATCGTTTCCGAGCTTTGAAAAAATTGAAAGTTCCGTCAATTTTCCGTCCTTCCAGCTGAAATCCAGTTCAAATCCACCTCGTGCACAAAGTCCGTGAACACTTCCGCTTTTCCATTCCTGCGGCAAGGCAGGTAATATTTCTATATAACCTCTATGTGACTGCATAAGCATTTCGGCTATACCTGCCGCAACACCGAAGTTTCCGTCACATTCCCATCCTGTCATAAAATTGCAAGCGAGATTTTCCTCGATTTCTTCGGAAAGATGCTTTTTAATTATAAACCACGCTGTTTCGCCGTCTTTGAAACGAGCGGCAAGATTTGTCGGCCATGCCCCCATCCAGCTGCCGCAATTGTCATTAACCCAAGGCTTTCTTGTGTAAAAAAGTTTTTTACATGCATTATACAATTCCGGATTTTTTGCTTCATCCATAGAAGTGCCGGGCATAATTCCCCAAAGAGGTGCTAACTGTGCCGGGTTTACAGGCTCAAAATATTTATGCCATTCAATAATCTGCCCTGTCTTTTTATCAATTTTTGCAGGGGAAAGCTTATTGAGTTTTTCTTTAAGCACTTCGCAATAACCATCATCTAAATTCAATATATGTGCAGCTTTTCTTGTATTATTAAAGAGTTCGGTAATAATCAACTTATCCTCAAGAGCATCATTTGTAATATAAAACTTACCTCTCCAAGTTTTATAACTATTCTCAAATGATACAGACGGAGTAACAACAAGATTGCCTTCATTATTTTCAGTTAGAAAATCCACAAAGAAGAGCGCACATTCTTTCATCACGGGATAAATTTCAGAAAGAAATTGCTTATCCTCCGTAAAAAGATAATGCTCGAACATATCGCAGCAAAGCCACGCTCCGCCCATTTTCCAAATAGCCCATAGCGAATTGCCGTCCATCGCTGTAGTAATCCGCCACAAATCTGAATTGTGATGTGCCAGCCAACCTCTGCAATTATAGTTGTATTTGGCAGTTTTTCTGCCGTCATCAACAAGTTCTTTTGTCATTTCAATAAGAGGCAAATGACATTCGCTCAAATTTGCAATTTCAGCTAACCAGTAATTTATCTGCACATTGCAGTTCAGTGTGTAATTCGCAGCCCACATAGGTATTAATTCAGTAGACCAAATCCCTTGTAAATTTGCCGGTTCTGTGCCTTTTCTTGAAGAGGAAATCATAAGATAACGACCATAAGCAAAGTATAAAGCGGCACTTTGCGGTTTTATATTTTTACCGAAAATATCAGGTGTGAAATTACCAATCGGAATATCACCCAAATCAATACCACACCTATTAAAAAAAGAAGAAAAGTCTTTAATATGCACAGATTTGATTTTTTCATATCCGTCTATAACAGCTCTGTCGATTGCTTTTTTACAAATCGAAAAATAATCAATGTCACTTTTTTCAATCGGTGTCTTATAATCCTTAAAATTATTTGCACTTGAAACAAAAACAACAATTTCTTTTGCATTTAAAACCGAACATTCACCGCTTTCGTTATTCATTATTTCGCCGTCAGTCTGAATATTAAGTTTTACGCAAAATTGAATACCTTTGTTTTCTTCATATACAACATTTTCTTTATATCTGTTATTTTTCCCGTCACCGTTATAACAATTTACAAAATAAGGTGCTTTTCCGAATAAAATCAAGCCATTATTCGTATTTTCAGTTTTGAATTTCAATAAGCTTTCAAGCGAAAAGTCTGCTGATATAGCCTTTTCTGATTTAATTTTTATTAAGAGAGCATTATATTCGTGCGAAACAAAATATTCTCTTTTAATTTCAGCGTTATTGGTAAAAAAATTAGTATTGCAAATTGCCTTTTCCATATCAAGCGTACGAATAAAGTCGGTACAAATATCTGTATTTTTATAATCAATATGCAATCTTGCCATAGGCATATAGGCTTGACCGAAAACACCAAGCATTTTATCAGATTCTTTTTGTGCTTTTTTGTATTTGCCTGCATCAATCAAATCTCTTGTTTTTTGAAGGTGATTAATTGCAGTTTTATTCTGCCAATCAAAAACATCCCCCGACCATAATGTATCCTCGTTAAGATATATTAAATCGCTATTTGATGTCGCCTGCACAAGTGCACCTATTTTGCCGTTGCCCAAAGGGATTGAGCTCCAACGGTCTTTTGACTCAGTGTTGTATTTCAGCGAATTATTCATTATTTCACCCTCTTCTAATTGTACCGTATGCTTGCATTATCATAGTTCAAGAATCTTAATTTTCTTAATTTTTGAATTTTCAGAAGTCAAAATTTTAATATATCTCGCTTCGTTCTTTACTGCTATCTTTCTTGCTTTTGTGTTCAATGATATTGCTGTCCAATTTTCCTTGTCAGTTGAAAAAAATATATCAAAATTAGTCTTGCGGAAAATAGGTTGGCTGATATTCACTTCAAAAGCTTCATAGCAATTTTCAAGATCAAGTATTATACAGGGTTCTTTATCGTTTCTGTCAGGACTCCAATATTTGTGCTTTGAATTTGTTGTAAGACAAATACTTGAACCGACTACGCTTTCACTTGACACCATAACAGGTCGGTCATTTATTATATTTATTTTCCTATTAATTCCCTTTTGAACATTCGTTTTCGGTGCGGGAATATATTGAATATTCTGATTAGAGTATTTTTCCGCACCTAAAGAAGTAATTGTTAGTTCATTGCTAATAAGCTTTCCGCACTTTGCAATTAACGTTGATTTACCGCTGTAATATGCTCTTGCCTCAATCGCACAAATACCGTCAAAGCAATTATTGAGTTTTTTATTAAAAAGCATTTTTTTGCCCGTCGGAAGCATTAAAGCACCGCTTGTGACTTCAAATGTGATTTCAAAATCACCTTGTACACGTTCACCGTTTTTATTAATAACTTCACACGTAAGCATTGTGTCATCCGTACCGTCAGTCAATATTTCCTTTTTATCGGCAGTAAGCTTTAATGAATAAGGCTCATCCTTCACGGATTGCTTCGGTATTTCAATGCCTAAATTCTTTTTGCGGTAAGCATAATATGCATTAAGAGGTAATCTGTACAAATCACAAATTCCTAAATTGCCTATACCTGCTATGCTTCCATGATGAAATCCGCACCAAATGCTTCTGCCGGATCTCCACGGATAGTATTCGTTGCTGCCTTTTGTTTCATATAAATCAACTTTACCGGGGCGATATGAGGCGATACTTCCGTATTCCGCAACCATATTCGGAACAGGCGGATTTTTATAAAGGACTGCACCGTCTCCGTTATAACCCGAAACATCCGTAAGAGTGTCAAGTCCGCCCCTCTGCGTTCCGCCAAGTCCGGCAGGACGAGTGCTGTCAAGTTCATGACAATACTCAACCAATCTTACAATAAGCTTTCGAGCCTCTCTCATTACTTTTTTCTTTGAAAAGAATACTTCATTTCCCATACTCCAGCAGATTATTGAAGGGCTGTTATAATTAACCTTTATCATCTCTGAAAGCTGTTGCCTCAGACTTTCTTCAAAGGCTTTGTAATGCTCTTTTTTTACAGGCATCGCACTTGATTTCCAATAGCCGTCAGCACCAAAACCGCCGATACCCCAAAACACATTTTCACTCCAAAAAAGCATACCTTGTCTGTCACATTCTTTGGCAAACTCGGTATGATGAGGATAATGTGAGCCTCTTATAAAATTAAAACCGCAATTTTTCATAAGAGCAATGTCTCTTTTTATCCCGGAGTGAGCAACAGCGTCACCCCAGCCACCGTGATCCTGATGAACATTTACTCCCTCTAAAAGCAAATGCTTTCCGTTAAGAAAGAATCCGTTATCTTTTGTCCATTCAATGGTTCGAATACCAAATGGAGTTAACAAACGGTCATCTTCAAGCGTTGTTTTTAATGAATAAAGATACGGATTATCAATATTCCATAAGGTAGGATTTTCAATTTTAACTTTTTGTACAGCTTTATTATTTATAACTTTGCATCCGCTGCTGCAAACGACATTCCCATCAGCGTCAATTACTTCACTTAAAAGTGTTTTACCTTCGGCATTTACACATTTTGTTTCAATATTTAATTCATATTCATTATCAGAAATTTTTGAAGATGCAACACGAACACCATACCAATCAATATGTGTTTTCGGATAGACAATCAAATAAACGTCACGGTAAATTCCGCCGTTAAATAAATGTTCACCGGCTCTCGGCGCAAGAGTAGCTTTCCAAATATTATTCACACGCACAAAAAGTGTATTTTTCCCCTGCTTTATATAATTTGTAATATCAACGGTAAATGCGGTATATCCGCCTTCATGAGATTGAATATACTTACCGTTGAGATAAATTTCGGCAATTTGAAAAATTGCCCCAAACTCCAGTAAAATACAGCTGTTTTGAATATCACAATTACAATTAAATTCCTTGTAATATGTGCCATAGCCAACATAAAAATCATTCTCACCATAATAAGGAATACCAAACGAATGAGGAAGTCCGATAAGACTATATTCATTTAGTTTTATATTAATCTCATCGCCCTTGTTTTCACCAAATTTAAAATACCAGTTACGATTTATGATTGTTTTTTCCATATGCCATTTCGCCTTTTCTGCTATTTCTTCGCAGCTCTAACTTCCGCATATCCGTCATCGTTCCTTCTCTTTTTCGAGAATATTTTCATCCTTGTAATAAAGCTTTGGTTGCAAATGTTTAATGGGCAATATTCTACATCGTGTTCGTTAAGATATAAAAAATGCTCTTTAAGTCTACTCTCAAAGTCATGATAATCACCGGCATTTTTATTCCAACATTTTTCCGATAGCGCTTGCATACGAGGATATAAATTAAAGTCAAGTTTTTCTTTATCTCTTATCCATTCTGTCCATACTGTGCCCTCGATACCGAATATTCCTTTTTCAAGCTCAGTTCCAAATTTTATATCGGCATTTGTGTATGAATACGTCTTTTTGAGAGGTGTCTGCGAGTAGTCATAATCAAAATAAAAATACGGACCGTAGCTGACAACTATTTGCCCGCCTTTCTCAATATAGTCTGCGCATTGATTGTCCTTGAGTTCACTTCGCCAAAGTTGTAAAAGTGTGTTTTCAGGTAAATCTGTGCCTAACTTTTCATCCCATATCATAGGCTTTTTACCGTACTTTTGCAGAATTTTATTAACCTCAATATAGAAATATCCCTGTAATGCATCCTCGTCTTTTAAGCCGAGACGCTTCATTTTTGCCTGACAGTCGGCACATGTTTTCCATTTTATTTTCGGCACCTCATCGCCGCCTATATGGAAGTATTCACACGGAAATACTAAGCTCAGTTCACTGATAATGTTTTCGACAAACTCATAAATTTTGTTTTTTCCCACGCAGGCAACAGTATCCTCAACACCCCATTCCTTGCGTACTTTAACGGTCTTGCCATCACATGACAATTCGGGCATAACGCTTATTGCCCCCAAGAGATGACCGGGCATATCAATTTCCGGAATAACATTTATATGATATTCGGCAGCATAAGCGACAAGCTGTGAAAGCTCTTTCTGAGTATAATAAAGCCCTGCACCGTATTTTTTTGTGTCACATTGTCCACTTCTTTTTATCTGTGTTCCGCTTCGTATGCTACCCCTTTCGCCAAGTGAAGGATATGCCTTTATCTCAACCCTCCATCCTTGATCATCTGTCAAATGAAGATGCAAAAAATTAAGTTTATAAAAGGCCATACTCCTGATTATTGCCTTAATTTTTTCAATTGGGATGTAGTGTCTTGCTGTGTCAAGCATAATACCACGATATTTATAGTCAGGCCTGTCAGAAATTCTCGCTGTTTGAAGAAAACTCCCATACATAAGCTGGCTCAATGACACAAGAGCATAGAACAAACCGGCATTGTCGCTATAAGAAATATCAATGCAATCTCTCGAGCAGTTTAACAAATATTCGTTTTCCGCAAGACTTTTATCACGCATAATTGAAATATCTGCGGCATTTTTTGAAAAGATAAACTCAGGGGAAAAGTCGAGAAGCTCTAAAATATTTCCTACTTCATTCGGACTATCCGTATTTACGGTATATTGGTTTTTCAGTCCTGCTTTTTTGCCGTAAGAAAAATTTTTAGGCTGTGGTATTATTTTCATAATTACTATTACTCCAAAAGTTTCGTCTTTCTCTTTCTTATTTTAAATGGGATAACAACCAAAAGACCGACACCCAGTATACAACTTGCAATCACACAGCTCATTGAGATTTTATTCCTTTTTATAATACCGGGAAACACATCATTATAAAATTTCTCAATTTCTATGACTTCATGATATTTGGTTACCCCAAATTTATCGGTATATATTTTCATTTCTTCAGCCGCAGCTTTCTTGCCGGCGATATCAAGTGAACTTTCGGTACATTTTGCATAAAGCACACACATTCTTACTTTTTCAACCTGTTCAAGAGCTATTTGGTCATCCTGTACGGCAGCCATAGCTTTTTCAGTAAGCTGCATATATTTTGCAATATTTGATGCAGAAAGATAATCATATTTATGCTCTGACGGATTATCATATAAATTCAATTCTTTATTATGCGAAATATAACTTTCACTCATAGTCTCAAGATACTCTTCGATATACGGCGACGTTTCTCCGTAATTAAGCTGAATGTATTTTTTCATGAGTGCTTCAAAGTCAATATCCTTGTCCCACATCTGACGACTCAGAAGGTATGTTCGCATATCTGCCATTTCATCGCCTTTTTCCCTTGAACCCTGATGAAACACACCCATTACATTATTATCAACATAGAAATCCATATTTGCCTTCTGAACATCGTAATTTGGGAACGGCAGCAGTAGATGATTAAAATCAACCACGTAATCCCAGACAACAATATTTTTTGCTATATTACCCCAAGACTCTAATAAGAGCTTTATTTGCTTACTGTTCTTGTTTGCACCAACAGAATAACTATAGCCCTGACTGCCGGGATTTGCACAAAGTTTGATAACAACATTTTGTTCAACTTCCAACCCAACCGGCGGGTTTATGCAGTCTTGATATGCAAGCGTAGAAAACATCAAATTCGGAAATTCCTTGCCTAAATCCTTTGCAAGACGATTAATAAACATAATAATCGTTGCAGAATTACTCTGATATTTTGTATTAATTCTATTACATTCCGGACATTGACAAACCTTGACAGGCGTATCCATTATGCTGAAATCCCAATACAGTGCCTCAGGATTTTTTTTGATTTCGGACTTCATTCCTGCTTTGACTATTTCATATACATCTTCATTAGTTAAGCAAAGATGGGTTTGCATATCGGAAGAGTGCCACTTTGCCTGATAACATCTTTTTCCGTTAATCCATGCAAAATACTCCGGGTGACTATCAAAGTATTTTTCCGGAGGAACAAATTGAAACTGTGTATGACACCACGTGCCCCATTGTGCATAAATGCCTTCCTTGAAGTCCTCTTTTGCTTTTGTCCCATTTAGTTTCAGTTTATCATACCAATTGTTTTGAAGTGCCTCATATTGAAATTGCTTTCTCCATGCTATAGACGGATTAATGACTTCATCATAATTTTCAAGCCTTATAGTGGGAAACTCAGGTATATAATCGTAATCATTTCTCAAAAACATACACCCAAGCTTTGTTTCTAAAAAATCATATATTCCATTTTTAGTTCCGCTCTGATTTGCACCCTTAATTATTAAATTATCATCTTTAACCTTTAATATATATCCATCATTTTCTATCTGATCAATATTAATATTTTCTGACAACTGCGTATTGCCTATACTAATAAAGCATCCCTTATCGACATTACCGTCTTCAATTATTTCAATCGTTTCACAGCCTATCATCTGCTGTAAAGCTTCTGCTAAAAAGCTTACAGCAGATTTTAATTCTTTGTTTGCATTCTTTTCATATAATATTTTATATGGGGTATTTCCATCAACAGCAAGTGTTATCCCATCTTTTTCTTTTGCCATTTCTTGTTTGGCATTGCTTTCAGAATATGTAGGAGCTTTAGACAAATCAAGTGCTTTCCGGTTTTCTTGGACTTTAAATGAGCAGCCGGCAATACTACCTAAAACTATCGAACCAAGAGAAATAGCTGCAATAATTCTTCTTAACACCATTATCTTCCTTTGCTGTGATTCATTAATATGACTGATACAAATTAATTATTTTTCAGATAGCTTTCCGATTATATCTGACACTATTCTATCCATTTCAGACTGTTTCTGTTCCATATCATATACAAGCTTAAACTGTGTTCTTGCACGGTCAAGATTATGTTCGGGATAAGCGGTTTTGAAATATACATCGCCGTTAATGTAATCTCCTAAAAATCTTATTCCGCATTCAAGGGTCATAAGCCTTGCCGAGAGGGGCATAAGTTTTATTTCGTCGGGAGTGAGCGTGTCTGCCATCTCCTCAATAAAACCCCTTGTAAAGCATTCGAACAAATTAAGGTCACAGTAAACGAGGTCAAGATTCTTCTCGTCCTCACTGACGGGATTTGTACCAAACCGCAAAGAATCGCCATAGTCGTAAAGAAGTGAACCCGGCATAACAGTGTCGAGATCAATGACAGCAACCGCATTGCCCGTAAGATCATCTATCATAATATTATTATATTTTGTGTCATTATGGGTGACTCTTAGAGGTATACTGCCGTCCTTTATTGCATCTGTTATTGCGGACGCAATGTTTTTCCTTTTAAGGGCAAATTCAATCTCTTTTTTTACATTGTCAGCTCTGCCGGATATGTTATCGGTTATAGCTTTTTCAAAATCTGCAAAGCGCTTTGGAGTATTATGAAAATCCTTTATAGTCTCATGCAGTTTATCGGCCGGAAAGTCAGCCAAAAGCTTCTGAAATCTGCCGAACGCCTTTGCGGCATTATAAAAATGCTCAGGTTTTTCAACAACATTGTAGGTGCGTGCGCCCTCTATAAAGATATACATACGATAATATCTGCCGTCATCTGTTTTATAGAAGCTCTTACCATCAAGGGTCTTTACAATAGTAAGCGTTTCTCTAAGCGGATCTCCGCCCTCTCCGATAATTTTCTTTCTCAAATGTTCAGTAACAGCCTCTATATTTTCCATTACTTCCTCAGGTTTTTCGAAAACGTCGCTGTTTATTTTCTGAAGTATAAATCTTCCGGCACACGGCAGAGCCTCAAAAGTTTCATTTATATGACCGTCACCGTATGGCTCAATGTGTTCCCATATATTGAAATTTGATGCAATTGCATTTAATTCGTTATTCAAGATGTCTTATTCCTTTCTGCTTTATATACCCGAAACAACAAAATCAAGTTCAAACGGCACAACCACACTCTTTGGGTCTTCGCCGTAAAGCTTTTCTCGAATTCCTCTGTAAAGCTTATTCAGCATTTTATCGCCCTCACGGTAATCACTAACCTGAATACCGCCGTGTGCAAGAAGAATTTTTTCCGCCTTTTCGGCGAAACCGGAATTGAGATATGCCACAGCAAGATACATTTTAATTCTTGCGTTTTCTTTGAGTTCTTCACTTATGATTTCATAGCAATCGATAAGCTCACTAAAGTTTTCAACTTCAAGGAAGGTTTTGAAAACGCTCTCAACCACAGAATAATCATCGGCTTTCATTCTTACTATCTTTTTTGCATAATAGAGATAATTTTCATCGCCATCATTTTTCAACAGGGACATATACAGATGATTATTCTGATAATTACTGTCCAGCAACATACTTTTAACAGTGTTTTCCATTGCACGGTCAAATCTTCCGCAGTCATAATCAATCAGCCCCAACTGGTAATAAAACTGCCATTCTGTGCTGTTTTGGTTCTCATATGCTTTAAGGGCAGTATACATATCATCACCAATTAAAAAGCTGTCTGCGGTCGGCTCGCTCTTTAGCTTACCGGTATTGATAAAATCAACCCACTTTTGCGTCTGTACGCAAGGTAAAAACTCAAGATGTTCCGGAGCATTTTTATGTATCAAATTGTTAAGATAGCCCCAGCCGTGTCCACGCCAAATCATCTCACCCTTTTCGAAAGCAACATTTTCTGCCATATACAAATTGATTTTTTCAAGTTTTTCGGTATTGACCTTTGCGTCTATATCACTCACAAGGACAGCATAATCACTATCAACGGGATTATCCAACTGAACGCCTGTATAGCACTCAGTCCAGCTCCATGTTGTATTCGGTGGCATTGGTATACACTCATACTGCGTCTTGCCTAAACCCGCCTGTATCTCAACATAGTCGCCTGCCTTATCAGTCAGGAACTCCTGCCAGTGCTTTGAGCCTTGAATATGACCCCAGCTGAAAAGCTTTCTGCCCTTTAATCGTTTTGTAGAATACTGCAAAAGCCCCTTTCCGTTTTTATCAACATTGGCAATAAATTTTTTATTTTCATCAGGTATATCATAAAAGTAGTCTATTGTGTTCGGGATTCTTTCCGGATAGGACACATCCACACCTCTGTCAAAAGGAATGGATGATTTGGCTATGCCTGTGCCGTCGCTGTTATTGTAGGCACTATCGGCAGGCACAATAACTCTGCCGCCCTCAAACTCAGGCGTTGCAATATTGCTCCACCAATACATAGGAACTGTTTTCTCGCTTTGGTTATATATGCACATTCTTGCTATCAGCTTATCTTCGTCAAGCGTGAAATCCATTTGATAATATACGCCCCTCACACGCTCATACTCATAGAACCTAAGAACTTCCTCGCCGTTTTTGCCCGTTACCTTTGCCGCATAAAGGCTCTCGCAAGTATACGGCGTATGTCCGATTATGCCTATATTCCATTCAACACCGCCGCTAAACCACGCGTTTCTGACAGAAAGATTGCGAAAGCGAATAACATCGTTGTGATAGAGCAGGTCTTCACCCGTCTTTTTATTGATGAGTTTCCAGAGCCTGCCTCCGAGTGCAGGCAGAAACTCCGCATAAAGGCAATCATTCTCCAGGATAATAACAGGAACATCTGATTCTGTTTCATCTGTATAAAGATTTTGCTCTCTGTATGGATAGCAATTTTGCCTTTTACCGAAGCCAATAAAAAGTCCTTCATAATCACGGATAAAGGCTTTGGTTGTATTCTGCACATTGATTTCCTGTGAAAGGGCAGGCAGGGAGGATTCGTTTCCCATTTTACTGCATCTGTATTTTTTTGTTTTTTGTGTTATCATTTTACATACCTCATATATTGTACTTAATTAAAAGGCTTTTAATCATATCAACATCAAAGCAATCTTTGGGGTTATTGCGATAGTCAATGGTTTTGCACCAGTCCTTTGAAAACGCAACAATTTCTTTTCCAAATTTTCCATACGATATATCCAAACGGGTTGGATTAAATTCCTTAATATCTTCTTTAAGTTTATTGCCTTTTTTTAATTCACTTATTACATATGAATAAAACTTTTCCCAACGCACCTTATAATACTCTTTTATAAGTCCGCTCCATTCACGCCATGCGTAATCATAAAGGAAACTGTCTCCGTCAACATCTCCCCATAGCGTTATGAGAGTCTTTGCCATTATAAAAAAGTATTCCTTTTCATTCTCGTCTGTTGCAAGAGTTTGACTATCATATAGCCATTTGTTGAGATTAGTTTCAGTTCTCTGTGATAAAAGCATGTCAATATCATCAAGCAAATCAAGTTGTTTTCTTGCGAGAAATTCGCATTTTTCAGTTTCGCCGTTTTTATAGCATTTCGCAAATTCACGCTGTCCGTAATAAAACAAATTACTTAAATATTGTGAAAAAATGATAATAACATCATAGCGATAGCCATCCTTAAGGGAAGAGTAATTATCAAGCTGTGACGCAAACAATCTTACGCTTTCAAGCAGATCATTATTATTATAAAATTCGGAAACCCTGTCCCAGCCACCTGTGTACGGAGGATCAAAAGAAGGATATGACGCAAGTGCAGAGCCCTGTGTTTCCGTGTTTCCGGGAGCTCCGGACATTGTTATAAGATTTTTCGGGCAGCCATAACAGCTTTTAAGAAGTGAAACATAAGCTTCTTTTAAATCATTGCTTCCGGTTCGCCTGACGCTGTAATTTTCAAGCCAATTTTTAATATTTACATCGTCTTTTCTTGTTAGCATATCATAGAACAAGTCATACACAAGCGGATTTTGACCTATGCCTTCAGGGAACAGTCCGCTCCCCAAACAGTTGGAAACGCCATTATTGGTAAGTGCGCCGAAAAGATTATGACTAAATGATGAAATATCTCCCTGCAAAGCGGTTCTGCCGCCAAAGTTATGAAGGTTTCCGACAATAAAATCATACCCCCAAAAGTTTTTGTTCTGTTTGTGTTTTGTGCCGTCGATATCAAGTATAAGCAGTCGTTCCCTGTGAATACCTTTGACAATCTGTTCACGCAAAGACCATGCCTGCATAATCCAAACAGCATCTTTGTCAAAATCGGTCATAATTCTTTCTATTTCCTTCCCGACCTTGCGAAGATAGAATCTGCACTTTTTCGGTGGATTATTTTCATGAAACGGATCTGTTGCATAGTGGTGATAAGCACCCATAAGGCGTTCCAGATTTTTGTAAAATGCTCCACCTATTTCGGAAAATAATTTTTCTGTAGGATCAATAATTGCACATTTCGGAAATCTGCACCAAGAATTGCTAATACTTATTTTTGCCTTCGGAAATTTTTCCTTAATATTAGCCGGCATATGTCCACCAAAGCCCTGCTGTATGGGCATCATACCAAATTCAAGCATTCGGTTAAGTATTTTTTTGCCAAGCTCCAACCGCTCATAAACATATTTTTCTTCTTTTGGAGGCATATATCCGATAATATTTGTCATCTGCTGCCACGGCCAAAATGCCAAACCGGAAATTGTTCTGAGCGCTTCATCCTTACTGTAACCGAATTGCTGTAAGGTTTCATACCATACAGCTTCGTTGCCAACTACCGCAAGTGGCATATTGATACCGTTTAATGCCATAAAATCAAGTTCTTTTTCCCAACGTTCCCAATTCCACCAGCACATTGAATATGAAAAAGTACAGTAGTTAATATAAACACGGTATTTTTCGGGGATTGTAACAGTTTCCGAATTTTCAAACGGTGTGGGCTTTTCAGTTATAAGTGTTCTGTTTCCCGCCCATGAGAGGTTTACATTTTGATATTTCTTTAGATAATAATATAAACCGTTACAGGCTGAAATAATGCAGTTTCCCTTTATTACAACACGACCGTCTCTATATTCAAGAGTAAAATAATCGTCGTTTATTCCGCTTATTTTATTATCAACACTTATATAGTAATCATCTTCGCTGAGATTTAATCTTTTCAGCATGCCCTTTATAATATCATCCATAATAGACCCGCCTATATAAAAATCGTTTATTCAACCTTATAAGTATCTTTATCGAAATCCACCGTTATTTTAACGCCGTTTGAAAACTCCGTTTGCTGTATTCTCCTGTTTTTGTCCAAAAATTTGTGATTTACCATTTCGGCATTATAAACCAATTCGTTTACCTTGGCGATTTCTAAAGTTTCCGCTATTCTTTGCTTCAATTCCTCATCACTTTGCTCACCTAAAGCAGCCATGGAATTATTGAAATACGGACTTTGACCATTCAAAATACAATGTAGCTTGCCTGCATCACCATCGGGGATTCCCCAGCCGCCTTTGCCTTCGGTGTGCCACGGAACAAACACACAATCGTGATAGACCAAATTTGTGAGCGGTACAGGCACTCCCACTGCCGGACCGCCGTCCTGCGGCGTTACAGCATAAGGTGCATGATGCACTAAGTCAAGATACTGTACCATATTACATCCGATTTCCTCGCTGCTGACTATAAGGCCCTGCTTTCTGAGCATATCAAAGCACTCTCCTCGGGCAGCAATGCTCTGATGTCTTGTAGTCATATATTTAGGATTATAGTTTTCATCGCCCCACATAATTCCCCATACGTCAAGATATGTACCTTTAATTTTAACACCGTGCTCTTCTAACTCTCTGTAGGTTCTTTCAACAAACGGCTTTGCAAGCGTGCTGTCCAAATAATTGTGCGGACCTCCTGCCCAATAATCGCAGTATTCCTTATTCATATTAATGTTGCAGACACATTTATCAGGGTCATACACGTCACTGTCAAGATAATAATCCCTATACTGGTCATGCAAACCGAACTCATAACCGATTGCGTCACAGTAATCGGCTAATTTTTTCATTCCTTCATATCCGCCCGCTTTGGGATTCGGAGGGAGAATATACGGATGGAGATTGTCATAACCTCTTTTGCCCCAGCCATCTGTATGGACATAGGCTCTGTCAAGTCCCAGCTTTTTATACCTTGAAAACTTCTCAATCGTTTCCTCAAAGGTATTATGCATTACCTCTCCTATCTTTGTCTTTTTGTAAATGCCGCTTTCGGGAACATTATTCTCCATAATCCGCCAATGAATTATCGGTGCACCGATAAGCTTTTTTACATTGGGGTTTGCTTTGATTTTTTCATCTATCGTAACCAGTCTGCCGTGCTTTTCTTCGTTTTTTCTGAAATCCTTTGCTATTTTTACATAATCACAGTCACGCATAAAATGCATATGTAAAATCCGCTTATAACCCACTTTACCTAACTGAGAGCACCATTTCGGAGAAGTTAATAAAGCCTGTTTTTTGTTATAACACGACAAAAGCGTGCAGTCATTGCTGTCATCAATAACAGCAGAAAAACCGTGGTTGCCGCAAACTCTGCCCCATAGTCCTAAATACGCATCACCGGTATTAATTTTTCTGCTGTATAATGTAAGAAGAGTGATTGCCTTTCGATTTTTCTGCCAATTATCATAAATTAATGTACCCTGTCGTATAGGGTCAACAGAATAGCTGTCGTTTGAATCGTATTTCTTTGCATTAAACGGCTGAGGAAAGAAAAATGCTTTTATATCCATACCGTTTTCGTTTTCACTTTCAACAGAAAAATCAATTCTGCCGTCATTAAGCAGTTCAGCTGTTACCTTTAATTTTAATGGCAGTATTCTGAATCCCACCGGGAAATTGGAGTATTCAGAAATAATTTTATTTTTGGTTGTTTTATGCTTAACAGATAAAGCACAGGAAAAAGGGAGTCTGTAAGACAAATATTTGCCGAACATTTTAACATTAAATGAAACAAACGGCTTTCTTCCTTGACCTATCCAACTGAATCCGTCGTGAATAACCTCATACTTTAAATTGTTGTTTAATAACTTTAAAATGGTGTTATTATTAGAGATTTGTATGGTTTTCATCACAAAAATTCCTTTCCTTATTAAAGTTTTCTTTGGTTTGGTTTTATTGAAAAAGATATTTATTTCACGAAAATTAAGTTAATGCAAACTTTTTCGTTCATTGTTATGCATAAATTTTCTGTTGATATAAACGCTTTTCTATGATATTATAACAAATGTACTATGCGCAATATACCCACAATATCACACATTATAACCACTTTATCACAGTGGAGGCGGTCATTAACTATGGAGCAGGAAATTGTATATTATAAAAGTATCTCGGATAATCGGACTTATACTATAGCAATGTCCGGAATAACAGATAAAAATCCGTATTTTTATAACTCTCAAACCAAAAGCAAATACTACATTTTCGAGTTTTTGCTCAGCGGACAAGGTACAATTAATATAGATAACAAAACCTATTTCCTGAAAAAAAACGACTTTTACCTTGTTCCGGCAAACAGTAATTACGAATATTTTACAGAAGTTGACGACCCTTACCAAAGGTACTGGGTCTGTATGGAAGGAACTTTAATAGATGGTTTATACAACACATATTTCAAAGAAAAAAACATTGTAATTGCCAATACAGATTTTTCACCTTATTTTAAACAACTCTTCAATATATTAAAAAAATCGGATGATATTTTGGTAGATAAACATGATATTCCTCTTTTAATTCACGAGATTTTTTTGACTGCCGCAAATAACCTCTCTTTTCCTGAATACTTTAATTCAAAATCAGTAAAAGGGAGTGCTTCTGCGCTTAAAAATTATATCTGCTCTAATTTTTCAAGGTCTTTTTCATTACAGGAAATGTCTGATAAATTTTGTATGAGCAAAAATCAAATTATAAATGTCTTTAAAAAAGAATATCATATCACACCTCAATTATTTTCAACACTTTATAAATTGGATATGGCGGAAGAAATGTTGAAACGAGGCACGAGCGTTAAAGAAACCTCCCAATATTTGGGGTATTCGACGGACAAATATTTCAGTTCAATATTTAAGAAGTATAAAAAGAAATCTCCGTCGCAAGTTAAAAAGCATAATAATGATTCCGTCAATAATTAAAACAAATATGCTGAAAATATTGGTTTGTATCAGAAAAAATAATTTATTCTGCCATTCGTCTTATAACCCGATTTCAACAATACTGTTGCAAATTTTATAGTAAATAATATTCAATACTGTTTTTATTTTTATGTTGTAGTATATTTTAAAATGGGTAGTTCGCTTTCTACTTCCATCATGACAGGTGGCACCTGTCACAAAAGAACATATTTATCAATTCAAAAAAGAACCCTCTTGATGTAGAATGTATAACAAGGAAGGATTCTTATGGTGAAAAAATTATTGACATTCAAAATAATCTTAAATATAATTTAGAATTTATAAAATTCCTAAGGAGACTTAGAATTCAATGAAAATATATATTATTGAGGACGACAAAGTCCTTCGAACAGAACTGATGAAGCTGCTTTGCTCGTATGGCTATCACTGCGATTACAGTGAAGACTGGCAGAATATCATACAGTTGGCATTGCAGTCATCCCCTGATTTAATACTGCTGGATATTAACCTTCCACTATTTGATGGATTTCATATCTGTCGGGAAATCCGCAAGCAATCGGAAGTTCCGATCATTGTTGTTACCAGCCGCAGCACTGATATGGATGAGTTGATGAGCATGAATCTTGGAGCAGATGATTTTATTACAAAGCCTTATAATACGCAAATACTGGTTGCCCGTATTGCTGCACTTTTGAAAAGAAGCACGCATGTGCCTGTTTCAGAAGAAACTGAGTATAGAGATGTGATTTTTCGACCATCGAAAGGATTGATTTATCACGGTGCTGACAGTGCAGAGCTGACAAAGAATGAAATGAAAATTTTATCTGTTTTACTCAAAAATGCCGGAAAAATCGTTTCTCGTGATGAGTTAATGGATGAATTGTGGCAATCAGATGAATTTGTTGATGATAATACGCTGACTGTGAATGTAAATCGGCTACGAAAAAAACTGGAAAATATCGGTGCAAAAGATTTCATTGCTACAAAACGTGGTATGGGGTATTTGATATGAAATTTTCGACATTTTTAAAGGATAAATGGATTTTTCTTTTGTCACAGACCGGAATCATCCTGTTTATGGCGTTGCTGTTGAATGTAATGAAGATTAACAATGCTGTAAATGCCCTTGTTTGTATGTGCGTGCTCTTTATTACAGTCGGTGCTCTTGTGCTGGAATATAATCAAAAGAACGGCTTCTACAGAGAGCTTTACAGAAATCTAGGAACATTGGAGAAGAAATATTATATCTCCTCAGTAACGGAAGACCCCGGATTTGTGGAGGGCACAATTCTGATGGATATATTAAGACAGACCACGAAATCGATGAACGACGATATAGCAGACTATCGTCGGATGAATACTGAGTATCAGGATTATATTGAAACATGGATTCATGAAATCAAGATTCCGATTTCCTGTATTGATCTTATTTGTGAAAACAATAAGGGTAAAATGGCTTCCGGTGTGAAAGAGGAACTTTCCAGGATTGACGGTTATGTGGAACAGGCACTTTATTATGCCAGAAGCACCAACCTTGAAAAGGATTACATGATTCGGGAAATCAGGTTAGATGAATTGATAAAGGGAACACTCAAAAAACACTCAAAGCAGCTAATTTCAGCAAAAGCGACACCTCATTTTGATAACCTTTCCCAAACAGTATATGGTGATCCGAAATGGTTGGAATTCGTTCTGGGGCAGTTGATTGCCAACAGCATAAAATACAAAAAGGATACGCTTACGCTGACATTTTCTGCATATGAGGAACAGGATGACGTTCTGTTGTATATTTCAGATGATGGTATTGGCATTCCGGAGAGTGAATTACCACGTATATTTGAAAAAGGATTTACGGGAACAAACGGACGAAGTCATGCAAAATCCACCGGTATTGGTTTATATCTGTGTAGAAAGCTCTGTAATAAGATGCATTTGTCTATCTCGGTGTCTTCTACCAGTGGACAGGGAACAACTATGCAGATTAGTTTCCCGAAAGATTCAAGATTGCTTTTAGAATAAGAAAGTGTAAACAGTATTAGCGGACTGCCATAGTGTAGTTCGCTTTCTTAATGTGACAATTTTGTTCGTTTTATGTAAGATAAAACGATTTTAACTTATCGTAAACTCCGATATACTATGATTGATGATTCGGTTGGTTGATACCGTGTCTTCGATAATTTCGGAGGTAATATTATGAAGGAAATAATTACAATAAGTATGGGAGGGCATTATGAAACATTTTAATGCTTTCCAGCTAAAGTTTTTTATGGCGATGCTAATGGTGTTAGATCATTTAGACCATATTCCCGGATTTCTTCCGCCTTGGTGGATGGAAATTTTCCACGTTATCACAAGATGCGTTGCACCATTCTTTGCTTATATGGCAATAGAAGGTTTTATTCACACACGAAACAGACTAAAATATAACGGCCGTCTGTTTCTGTGGGCAGGAATTATGTTTGCAGGAAACTTCGGATTAAATCATCTGTTAAATGAAGATTCACTTACAATCTACAATAACATTTTCTTTACACTGGCAATGGGAATACTTGCACTGAACATATGGTGTTATAAGGTAAAAAGCACAAAACTTAGCCCTAAAACGATAATGGCACTACGTATTTTGATTGGAATTCCTGTTTCAATATTTGCATGTGTAGCATATGAAGGCAGCAATTCGGTCGTTCCGTTTATGTTGATATGCTATATTTTTCGTGATAAGATTAAGATACGCAATATAGCAATCCTTATATTATCGGTGTTGCTATTTATTCCTTCATTCCAGATATATCCATCTATGGAGACAACGATAAAGGCGCTGATGTTTAATAGTGATTGGCTGTTGTTTACAACGATTCCGTTTATGTATTTGTATAATGGAGAACGAGGACCAAAAACAAAATTCAGTAAATACTTTTTCTATGTGTTCTATCCGGCACATTTGTGGCTTTTGGCATTAATCGGATACTTAACAATAGTTTTATAAGGAGAATATGATGAAAAATATATTAAAAGTAGAACATCTTGAAAAATATTATGGAAATAAAGGAAACATTACACGTGCCATTGACGACATCAGTTTTGATGTTGCAGAGGGTGAATACATCGGTATTATGGGAGCATCCGGTAGCGGAAAAACCACACTATTGAACTGTATTTCAACTATTGACAGTGCTACGGCAGGACATATTTATCTTGAGGGAGAAGATCTCACAACGCTGAAATCTTCACAGCTGGAACGGTTCCGCAGAGAAAAATTAGGCTTTATTTTTCAGGACTTTAATCTTTTGGACACACTTACAGGTTTTGAAAATATTGCACTGGCTCTTACCATTATGAAAGTTCCTGCAAAAGAGATTGGGCAAAGAGTACAGAAAGTGGCTGAACTTCTGAATATCACCGATGTACTTTCAAAACATCCGTATCAGATGTCCGGAGGGCAAAGACAGCGTGTCGCTTCTGCCAGAGCAATCGTTACAAATCCTTCTATGATTTTGGCAGACGAGCCCACCGGTGCACTGGATTCAAAGTCCGCTCGTATGCTTTTGGAGAGTTTCCGAAAACTGAACGATGAAATACAGGCAACGATTCTTATGGTAACACACGATGCCTTTACAGCAAGTTACTGCAAGAGAATTCTATTCATTAAGGACGGAAAATTGTTCAATGAGCTGATTCGTGGTACGGAAAGCAGAAAAGAGTTTTTTGACCGCATTATGGAGGTTATCGCTCTTTTGGGAGGTGACCTGAATGCTGAGTAAACTGGCTTTTAAAAATGCATCAAAAAGCATTAGGGATTATGCAGTCTATTTCTTCACTCTGGTGCTTGGCGTATGTGTGTTTTATATGTTTAATTCCATCTATGCCCAGAAGGACATCATGGTAGTTACGCAAACAACTGCCGAGTCTATGAAAGCATTGAGACAGATACTGTCGTATATTTCTGTTTTTGTAGCTGTAGTTTTGGGATTTCTGATTGTCTATGCTAATAATTATTTTATCCGGAGACGTAAAAAAGAACTTGGTGTTTATATGACACTGGGAATGAGCAAACGAAATGTTTCTATGATTCTTATGTTGGAAACTTCGTTCATGGCATTTACGGCATTAGTTATAGGGCTGTTGCTTGGAATATTTGGCTCTCAGATGATGTCCGTTTTTACTGCAAAAATATTTGAGGCTGATCTTTCTGCATATCGATTTGTATTTGCACCCGATGCCGCAGTTAAAAGTGTGATTTATTTTGGTGTAATATTTTTAGTGGTTATGCTCTTAAATACAATCGCAATCGGAAAATACAAGCTGATTGATTTACTATATGGTGGAAGAAAAAATGAGACCATAAGAATAAAGAACATGAAAACAGCAACAAAGGTATTTGTAGCTTCCGTATTATGTCTTGCTGCCGCATATGCACTTATTCTGAATAATGGAATTGTTCATGTCAATCTGTATTTTGCTTTATCAATTATTTTGGGAACTGTAGGGACACTGTTGTTCTTTTGGTCTCTGTCCGGTATTCTTATAAAGATTATGCAGCGTAACAAAAGACTTTATTTTAAACAGCTCAATATGTTTGTTGTGCGTCAGTTTTCCAGCAAGATTAATACGAATTTTGTATCGCTTTCTGTTGTCTGCATTGTCCTGCTGCTCGTCATCGGAATCTTTTCTACCGGGTACAGTATGCAGAACATTTTATCAACGCAGTTGCGTACAGAAATACCGTATGAGTATAGTGTTATAGACTATAATTATGGCGAATCGGATACGATTTCAAGCCGACTGCCCTCTGAAATCAAGGGCAGTAGCTTGATTGCAGACAGCTATGAATGTGTGGAAGGTACCATGGCAGAGGGAAAGGCATGCTATAAAGATTACGATGTTCAGATACCCGAAGCAATGTCTGCTTATGGATTTGGAGATACTCCTCTGACATTTGTAAGCCTGTCAGATTATAATGGCATGCGTAAACTACAAGGCATGGACGAGATTGATTTATCAGAAAATAACTACAGAATCTTATATGATAACGAAAATGTTTGTGAACTTGCAAAACAATTTCATGATAAAAATATCAATATTACTATTGATGAAAATGTGCTTTCTCCGACGAACGAAGCTGAAAAATTTACCATGTCAAACAGTGACATGGGTCAAATCATATTTGTAGTCGCAGATACATGGATGAAAAATATGAATGTCGATACAAGGATATGGAATGTACAGTGTGTGAATGAAGACGCAGCAAAAGAATTTGGTGCATTGTTGGATAATTATCAGGAAAAAAGCGAAGAAGAATGTGTCTTTGTACATTACGTAAGTAAGCGACAGGTATATGAATCTTCGATTACTACAAAGGCAATCATAGCATTTCTGGCAATTTACCTTGGTATTGTATTTATGATAGCCTGTGGAGCAATTCTTGCTATTCAGCAGCTATCTGAAGCTACTGATAATGTAGAACGATACAATCTCCTAAAAAAACTGGGTGTAGAACGACGTGAACTGAATCGTGCACTGTTTGTTCAAATTCTTAGCTATTTTCTGCTTCCGCTTTTTCTGGCAGTGATTCATTCAATTGTTGGATTGACAGTGGCAAGCCGTGAAGTTATCAAAGTTTTTGGAAATATGAATGTAGCATCCACGATCTTTGCAACATCGGTATTTATTGTGTTAGTGTATGGAATTTATTTTCTATTGACATATGTGGGAAGTAAAAGCGTTATCAACGGTATATAATCGTTGTTCTATTTTACTAAGTTCAGAATTAGTTTTATCTGTATGCCAAGCAGTAATTACCCATATTATTGTGCTTATAACTCCACCTAAAACAGCAGACGCAATTGTTTGTACACTTCCGTTTTTACAGAATACTATTACAAGGACAAGTAAAACACTTATAAATATTTTTATTCCTTTTTTCATAACAACTCCTCAACAGATATGTTTTCATTGGTTATCAATTCGGAGTGTAAATGCTTATTAAGAATTTTCACAGGTTTGTCGCTGTGAATTTCCGTTACAAGTCCATTTTGCCATTTGAAGCTGATTTTAGCACCGTTTACAACCATATTGCTTACCTCGCCTGATTTACCGAAGTTATCCGGCAAGGCAGGGATAAGCTCAACTATGCCGTTTTCCTCGGTTATGAGCATTTCGTTTATGCCTGCAACAAAGCCGAGGTTTCCGTCAATTTGGAAATAAAACGGCGGATGAACGCAGAAAAGATTTTTGAAAACAGAGTGGCAGAGCATACTGCGAATGACCTTTTGCGTCGTTTCCTTTTCACGCAGTCTTGCAGAAAGGCATATTGCCCAAGCCGCCGACCAGCCGATATATTGAGTTGAATTATCCGTTCTTGTCTTAAATAAATTTCTTACCCATTCGGTTTGATTTTTGTTAGAGTAAAAGCTGATAACATTAGCGGGGTAAAATGCATAAAGTGGCGAGAAATGACGGTGTCCCGGTTCGGGAGTTTCATAGTCCTTATGCCATTCGCAAATACCATTTTTGCCCTCCTTAAACGGATACAAAAGCGGTGTTTTTCCTTTTATTTCCGCTTTCAAATCGTTATCGTCCGACAGTTCAAGTGCATTTTGAAAAGCCTGCTTGACAAGTCCCATATCAAATGCAGAGGCGTAGTCGAGCTTACAGCTTTTGCTGTTATGGGAGAAAACATTTTCAGGCGATGCAGAGGGACAAATAACATACTTGCCATCGTGCATAATGAGAAAACCACAGGCAAAGCGTGCTGATTCTGTAACAATTTCCTTGATTTTATCCGTGTAATCTTCAAGAAAGCCGTTTTTGTAATGAGCATAGATTTCATTAGAAAGCCACACACCGCAAAGAGGAGCGAACATATAGCTGCAGTCGCCCTTTACAGGAGGAGTTTTTCGCCACAAATCGACATTGTGATTGCACGCAAAGCCACGGCAACCGTAATTGATTTTTGCCGTCTTTCTGCCGTTTTGCATAGTTTCGTAAACCATATTTATAAGCGGCTCGATACAATCCGAAAGTCCCGAACGGCTTGCCCCCCAATAGTTCATCTCGGTGTTGATATTAACAGTATAGTTACTGCTCCATGGCGGACGCACGGAATTATTCCAAATGCCCTGCAAATTGAGAGCCTGACCGCCATTTCGGCTACCTGAAATAATCATATATTTGCCGTAGTTATACAGTAGCTCGGTAAGTGCTTTTTCGTCACCGCCGTTTTTAACCGACTTTAATAATTCGTCAGCCGTTGTGTCATTGTCGCAGTTAAAGGTTATGCTTTGATTGCTGTATAGCGAATCGTAGTCGTAAACATGATTTGCTTTCAAGGTGTCATAATCCTTGTTGACGGAATTCAGAAAAAACTCGCATTTTTGTTTAACCGCATTTCTGTTTGTTTCCGGCATTTCATCATAACCGTTAAAGCCTGTTGCAGTCGCAAAATACAAGATAAGTTCAGTTGCGTTTTTAATCTTGATTTGATTGCTGTTGCGACAAATTTTACCGTTTGTCTGCACCTGAGTTTGCAAACAGTAAGCCATACCCTTTTTCTCGTTATAACGGACAGGACGAAGTTCCGTCTTCAAATAATTCGGTGCTGCATAATCGGGAGCATTACCGAGGAGAAAGAGATTGTTTTTCTCTGTGTCAACTTGATATTTGAGTTTGCTTTTTGCCTTGATTTTCACTGAAAAAGGCTTTTTGGTCTTAATTCTGTAAGCGGAAATTTTATCGGGGTATGACGAAAAAGCCTCGGCGGTACAGCCCTTTGATTTAACGGTATGCACTGCGTTTGAAAGGTCAAGACTTCTTGAATAATCTGTTTTGTCTATACCGCTGAATTTTAGCGAAATTTCGCCCAAGGGCATAAATGCCTCGCTGTAAAAGCCTGTCAGCTTTTCTTCGCAAAGTGCGTCAGCCTCTGCGTTTTTTCTCTCGAAAATCAGTTTGCGCACACGCTCAAGATTTTCAAGGCTTTCGTTTGAATTATAATCTTTTGGATAGCCCGACCAAAGCGTGCCGTCATTGAAGCATAAACGCTCTTTTTTCAGTGAGCCGTAAATCATAAGCCCCATATATCCGTTGCCGAGCGGCAAAGCCTCTCGCCATGTTTTTGCCGCTTTTGTGTACTTAATAGTCTGCATATCAAGTCTCCTGTGAATTAAAGCATATTTTTTATTTTTTCACATTCTGTTAAGTTATCAAAACCGTAAAACGTCTTTGCATTTTCAAAAAGAAATTTTTTCTTTTCGGTTTCTGTTAAGTCCTTTGATTTAAGCACAAAATCAAAGCTCATTTTATAGGTGATTTCAACCATTGTACGGGGATAATCACTGCCCCACATCAATTTGTTAAACCCGCAAATATCCGCTGCCTCGTTGATTGCCATAACAGCGGACGTATAAGGGTAAAATTCATCGTTAAAAAGCCATGTTATTCCACCGCTTTCGATATAAACATTTTTATTCCTTGCAAGCTTAATTTGGTCTGTCCAGCCGTTTCTCGTCACCATACCGAAATGACCGATGGCAATTTTCAAATCGGGAAATTGCTGTATCATTTCAAATAGAGAGCCTGTTTGAGTATTTCCGTCAGCAAGGTCTATTGAAATAAATTTACCGTTTTTATCCGCCTGCTCAAACACCTTATAGTGCTTTGTTAAGTCCTGTGTAGGCAGTCTGCCTGCACAGATTTTTATTCCGTCAAAGCCGTCAACACTAAACGGTTTGTTTTCCTCATAAAGAGAGCAGATTTTAAGCCTGTTTGGATATTTTCCCTTTGCAAATAGCAAATAACTGTCTTGATTACCGTCAATTTCCTCCTGAGTAATAACTGCACCGTTTACCCCTGCATAATCCATATTTGCAATAAAGCGCTCTGCGGTGTTTTCGCCGTCGGTCATAAAAGGTGGCATCATCTGTCTGATTTCACCGCCGAAATTGCTTTTTCCGTTACCCACAGAAAAAACATCTCTGCCGTCAACCTTACCCTGTTGCGTTTTCCATAAATGTGCGTGAGCATCTATAATCATAAGGTTACACCGTCCTTAAATATTGCAATTTCACGATATCCGTATCGCTCGTTTTTAGTTTCTTTACCCTTTGCCGTTTCGATTATTAAATCAAACAGGCTGTTTTGATTTCCCGTCTGTGCGTCAAAATCTATCCAACTCTTTTTTCTTTCGGCAATGGCTGAATTTGTTGCAATTTTAATTGTGGGAACAGGAGCACCCAAGGGCGTTCCCCTGCCGGTTGTGAACAAAATCAAATGACAGCCTGCGGCAGTTAAATTGGTTACCGCAACCATATCGTTACCCGGACCGTTTAATAGGTTAAGCCCTGCCTTTTCGGCTGTATCGCCGTAATCAAGCACGGTGGTAACGGGAGATGTTCCGCCCTTTTGAACACAACCAAGGGATTTTTCCTCAAGAGTTGTTATACCGCCCTCCTTATTGCCGGGAGATGGATTTTCACTGACCGGCTGATTGTGAGAAATAAAATATTCCTTATAATTGTTTATTAGCCCAACCGTTTCGGTGAACACATTTTCATCAACGCATCTGTTCATCAGTACCTGCTCTGCACCGAACATTTCAGGCACCTCTGTAAGCACAGCCGTACCACCCATAGACACAAGTCTATCGGTTATTTTTCCGCAAAGAGGATTTGCGGTAATTCCTGAAAGACCGTCGCTTCCACCGCATTTAAGACCGATTTTCAGCCTTGAAATCGAAACGGCGGTGCGTGTGTCATTTTCGGCAAGGCTTTGTAATTCTGTGATAATCTTTACGCCCTCGGCTATTTCATCATCAAAATCCTGACAGTTGAGAAAGCGTATTCTTTCTTCATCATATTCGCCGAGAGTCTTTTTAAATTCTGCGATATTGTTGTTTTCACATCCTAAGCCGAGAACAAGCACGCCACCTGCGTTTGGATGCTTAACAAGTCCGCAGAGCACCTTTTGTGTTACCTCTAAATCACCGCCGAGCTGACTGCAACCGTAAGGATGAGTAAAGCAGAATGCACCTGCTTTGTCTGCAAGCACCTTTGCGATACTGTTTATGCAACCGACCGTTGGAATAATCCAAACATCATTTCTTATTCCTATATCACCGTTTTTGCGTTCATAAGCGTTTATCACGGCAGGCTCGGTGCTTTCGGGATATTCAAAATCGGGAGAATATGTATATTCAAGAGTACCTGCAAGGGATGTTTTAAGATTATGGCTATGCACCTGCTCACCCTTTTTTATGTCCTCACAGGCGACACCTATGGGAAAGCCGTATTTTATAATCTGCTCGCCCTTTTTAATATCTCTGACTGCATATTTGTGACCGTTATCAAGACAGACCTTTACATTATCTTTCTCACTGATTAAGACATACTCCATCTGATTGCCTCCCTTATACCGTCACGGTGTATTCTTTCAAGGCTTTCACTGACAGCTTCAGCCATACCGCTTAAATCCTTACCCCACAAAGCAGTGTTTGAAAGGATACTTTTTGTATCATTATTTTTTATATAGTCAACTGCGTATTCACTGTCCGTTACCTCATTGGTTTTGTAATATTCAATAAGGCAGGCAAGTGAAAAAACAAGGGGCTTTGGCGGACAATTATTTTTATCAACATAATCATTAACCGTAGGCAAAACCCTTGCGGTAAATTTGCTGACGGAATTAAGTGAAATTGATTTCCACAAATGCCTGATATACGGATTTGCAAAGCGCTCCAGCACTGCTTTTGCAAACTGTCTGTTGTCCTCGTTATCATCAAGCATAGGTAATATGTAATCAAAAAGGCAGGTGTTAAGAAATGCATTTAACAGTTCATCCTTTAGGCTTTCGCCGACCGTTTCAACGCCGCACAAAAGTGACGGAAAAACCAGCGAGGTGTGAGAACCGTTTAAAATTCTAACCTTCATTTTTTTATACGGTGCAACATTATCCGTCCAAATAACATTAAAGCCTGCCTTTTGAAAGGGCAGTTCATCTTCAAAATCGCCCTCAATTACCCACAAATGATACGGCTCTGCCGTGTCAAGAAGATTGTCACGGTAGCCGATTTCATCAAAAATATGTTCTGCTTCGTCCTTTGGATAGCCTGTTACAATTCGGTCAACAAGAGTGTTGCAAAATGTGTTTTCACTTTTTATCCAAGTGATAAAATCTTTGCCGAGTTCCCACTTTTCAGCATATTTAAGAACGCATTTTTCAAGTTCTTTTCCGTTATTATCAATAAGCTCACAGGCAAGGATAACAAAGCCGTTTAAATTGTTTTTATATCTCTTATAAAGGAACTGCGTCAGCTTTGCAGGAAATGAGTCGGCAGGCTTGTCGGTAATTTTGCAGGTGTCATCAAAGGAAATTCCTGCCTCGGTAGTATTTGAAACAATAAAATGCAAATCGGGATTTTTTGCAAGAGAGAGAAAGCCTTTAAAATTCTCATAAGGATTTATAGCACGGTTGATTGAGTTAATCTCGTTTATACTGCTTATCTCGTTGCCGTTTTCAATACCTCTTAAAAGAAGATTGTATCTGCCCTTTTGAGCATTGATTTTTTCAACTGCCTTTGAATTTGTGGGCGAAACCACAACAATTTTTCCGCCATACAAGCCCTGTTTGTTGAGAGCGTCAATAAAAAAATCTGCAAATCCACGAAGAAAATTACCTGTGCCGAATTGTAAAACAGTTTCTTTCATATTTATTCCCCAAACTTAATTAATAGTTTAGCAAGAGTTCCGTCGTTATTAGCGAGTGCCTCAAAAGCATCCTTTGCATTTGGGGTATCATAAACGCCGCTTACCATTTTAATTATATCCGCATTACCGTCTGCAACAAGGTCGATAAGCTCCTCAAAATCCTTTGTAAAGGCGTTACGACTGCCGAAAATATTTAACTCTTTCTTCAAAATTATTGAGTGAACGAAAGTAGTTTCCCGTTTGCCGTTGCCGATTAAAATAATATTTGCACCGTGAGTTGATTCATCAATACAGTTCAAAAAAGTTTCAGGGGCGCCACAAGCCTCAACACAAACATCAAAGCCATTGCCGTTTGTAAATTCCTCGCAAGCGGTGTGCAAATCTTTATTCTTAACATTTACTGCACAGTCTGCACCAAACTCTTTTGCAAGGTCAAGACGAGAGGAAAGCATATCGGCAATAAGCACCCTTGCGCCCATTGATTTAGCTTTAATCAGTGCAAAAAGTCCGATAGGTCCTGCGCCCATAATCAAGAGGTTATCGCCCTCGTTAACCTCTGCCCTTGAAAGTGCGTGACAGCTTATTGAAAACGGCTCAATAAGTGCAAGCTCCTTTGCGGAAAGTCCTTTACCGTCAATAATTCTCTCAACAGGCATTGTAATATATTCCTGAAAGCTGCCGTCACGCTGAACGCCCATAGTCTGATTATCGTGGCAGGCATTGACAATTCCACGCTTGCAGGCATAACATTCACCGCAGTTAAAATACGGATTGCAGGTAACTATATCTCCTGCTTTAAGTCCTTTGTCATTTTCGGGAATTTCAATTATTTGTGCCGAAAACTCGTGTCCGGGGATTCTCGGATAAGTCGTGAACGGCTGATTGCCCGTGTAGGACGCCACATCAGCACCGCAGATACCGCAGTAAAGTACCTTTAACAGCGCCTCGCCCTGCTTTGCAACAGGCATTTCCTTTTCAATTATTTTAATTTCACCCGGTTTTGTAATTTGAATTGCTTTCATTATTTCTCCTCGTCAATGTATTCTTTGTTCCAAATAACCGCAGTTTTCAGCGGTGCACCCTCTGAATAGATTTTATTTTCATAAGCGTCAATCGGGTCGCTTGTGAATTCGTCCTTGTCAATCAGCTCAACAAGACGGTCGAACTTACTGTCGCACAAAAGCTCAATAGCCGTTTCCATATGCTTTTGAGTAAAATTGATTGAAGCGAAAATCACCTGATTTTTGAAGCCGAAGGGCATTGTGTTGTAGGTAACCTTTGGTCCTAACGAAAAACTGTTGTAAATTCCGTTACAGCCTAAAACTCCCTTCTCAAAGGCAATACGGTGCTCAACCTCTGTTCCGCTTGTACCCACAAAAATTGATGCAGTACCCCCGATTCTATCGGTTATCGCTTTTGCGGTTTCACTTTCATTCATACCACTTGTAGAAAGATAATCGCATTTCAGCTCCCTCTTTACAAACTGAGCCTTTGCACTGTTTTCATCACTTCGTGCAACAAAAAGAATATTTGCGCTTTCTTGATTTCTGCGTATTTGGTCGCCTATAAATAGACCTGTTGTACCTAAGCCGAAAATAACGACACGGTCAAAGGTACTTTCAACTGCATATTTTCTTGCGGTCATTTCGTCACATTTGCGTTTTGCCATTTCAACGCGGAAATTCTGCGCCTCGCCTATGTCGCACATACGCTCATACTGAAATACAGCACAGGCGTACGGGTCGGAAAACACAAGCCTTTTTGCAAGTGACAAGGGCAGTTTGGTCAAGCCCTCATACTCACTCGGCAGGTGCAAAAGCATATCGGGATTGAAATATCCTTTGTCGCAGAAAATTCCATCTGCACCGTCGCAACCGTATTCAAAATATGTTTCGTCCTCGGTAAATCGGGTAGGGTCAAAGCTATCTCCGCCACGAATCAGAACAATGGCAAATCGATTTTCGCTCGGTACCCAAACAACGCCTTCGTGACCGTTGATAAGCCTTTTTTCACCCTCGGGAAATTTCTTGTCAAGCAGTCCCTGTCTGCCCATTTTCATCAGCTCAAAATCCGTTCCGCAAAATCCGCAGAAAACAGGCATTGCTTCAATGCCCTCTTTTTTCTCCTCACCTCTTAATCTTTGGCGGGGAGGATTAATCAAATTAATTTCGCCGTATCTTAAAGACTTTTTTTCATCATTGACAAAATATGTACCGTATGTTTTCAAATTTACAACCTCTCAAAAATCTTTAATTTCTAAATTAACATTGTTATTTTCATCAATAGTAGTAACTGTTCCGCCAAGAGTTTTTGATGAGAAATAGCAGTTATATGAGCTTTTTGTCATATAGCAAAGTTTAACTCCGTTATAATCGGCAACAAAATTGTTGTTATGGTCGTGACCTGCAAACATATGTGTACCGCCATTTGCTTGAAACGCTTCAAAGAACCCGTCGTTATCGCGTGCGGTACAACTGTCCTCCTGCCTCAATCCCATTTCAAAATTATCGTTAAGTTCTTTATATTCGGGTACGGGAACGTGCATAAATGCCATATTGGGCACATTTTTACCGCTCGTTTTGTTAATACCGTTTACTGCCCATTTGTACCACTCAATCTGATTTTCGTTTACACCGCCGTCGGTAATTGCGCCGTCAACTATTCTGTACTGACCATCATCAAGCATAAACAGAGAATAAACAACCTCGTTGTTTCGTGTAAGATTAACGATATAATTACCCATACCGTTCATACCCTCGGGACCGCATTTGAACAGGCAATGCTTTGCACTTTCATATATTTCGCAAAGCTTTGATTTATCGGCTCTGCCCTCGTAATCGTGATTGCCGAAAACAGGCGCCCAAGGAATTTCAAATTTTTCCATAAAATCGCAAAACTGCTGCGTACAAATATCATTCCAAGCCGTTAAAACCGTGTCACCTCCAACAACAATTAAATCGGGTTTAACCTCATTGATAAGCTGTTTCAGCTGAATTTCACCCATACCATCCAAAATAAAATTGGTACCAAGGCAAGCACCGAATGAGGCAAAATTGCGAATATGAATATCGGTTAAGCAGAGGATTTTGAAATCGTCTTTTTCAATTTCAAGGCTTTGTGCATAATCGGGTGTGTATGTATCCTCCGCACTCCATTTATCGCAAACGGCAACCCCCTTTTGTTCTTTAAGTGCAACCGAGGCAAAATATCCGTTGCAAACGCAAACTATAAGCACAAGCGCTAATACTATTGAAATTATAATTTTCACAGGTTTTTTGTTTAGAAATGTTTTCATTTTTATTCTCCTAAATTTTATTTCTATGCAAATGCAGATAGGCATTTCATTATTACGCTTTTCGCCTAAACATATTTGCATACATTTTTTGCACTGTTCAAAGTGTAAATCCTTGTTTTCGCCATGAAAATATCCCCCCTTAATATCGTAACATATGCCTTGCTCGTTATCAAAACGCATTGATTTTATTTTCAGCGTTTATGGTAATTCGTTCCTCATAGTGAAGACATACAGCTTTCCCTTTTTTGCAGTAAATAAAAGCCCTTTGCTAACGTATATTGACATTATCACAATTAAATTGTACAATAGTTCTACAAAAGTTTATTGCGAAAATCTATCAGATAGTTTAGAAATCCTATCACAAAGGAACAGTCAATTATGAAGTGCAATGAAACGGGCGTTTTGAGAAAGTCCGAGGTATATTTTTCTTCTCCGTCACAAACAGCAAAAAAGATTTATTTTTATCCTATTAGTGCAGGGCATTTTTTCTGCGTTGAGGGCTACCATTTAGTGCGTAAAAATTACAACAGCCTTTTGATAACTCATATCCTTGACGGTAGCTTCACATACATCAAGGACGGAAAACACATAACCGCACATAAAGGCGACACGGTTATACTTGACTGCTACAAACCACACGAATACTATACAAACGACAGCTTTGAGTCAATTTGGATTCATATTGCCGGTGCAAATTCCTACGAGTTGTTTGAAGAGATTGAGAGAAGTGAAGGTAATCTTGTAAAATGCAAGGATGTTCAGCATTTAAGAAAACTGCTCTTTCGTGTTTTTGACGGTATGAAAGGCGATTATCCGACAACGGAATTGAGTGTTTCCCTTGATATTTACAAAATTTTCACAGAGCTGTTAAACCCGCAAAGTACAAAAAGCAAGGGTAAAAGCAATTATGAAGACAGTATTCAAACCGTTAAGGAATACATAACAGAAAACCTTAATGAAAACCTAACGGTAGGCGCTCTTGCCGAAATTGTTAATATGAGTTCATCTCATTTTTCAAGAGTATTCAAGCAACAAACGGGATTTTCACCGTACGACTATATTCTAATCTCCCGTCTTAACCGCGCGAAGTATCTTCTTCAGGTAACGGATATGACCGTGTCTTCAATAGCATATGAAATCGGCTTTAACAGCGAATCAAATTTCATTTATTTTTTTACCGAAAACGAAGGTATTTCACCCGGCAAATTCAGGAAACTTAAATTCTAAACTAAAAGGACTTACCGAGCGGCAAGTCCTTTTGTTTTTATAATGTGTTCAGTTTTACTGCTCTTGCACTTTTAAGGGAAAGCACGTTGGAATAAAGCGGAATGTTAATTTCGTTATACACATTTGACACGCCGAATTTTGTCTTTGGTGCGGTGCGGATAACAAGCGTGTTGTCCTTTTTGATATATTCATTATAATCTCTCAAATGCATAACAAATTTTCGGTCAATGTTAAAATAATCGTTTATAAGCGTTTTGCCACTGAACACCTGTAAATTCAATCCGTCAAAATCAAATTCAAGCACCACATCAAAGCGGTTATCAAGAATGTTTTTCGGCAATTTCAACTCATAATAACTGCGCCTGCCTGTTGAATACAGAAAATAATTATACGGTAATTTTTGCTTGGTTGTCTTTGTAAGTGTAATTTCATTTTTAAGGTCGGTATCCGTTATCTGCTCGCAGTAAATTTTACCGTTGTCGCAGTAAACAGTACCGCCAATGAAATATGCTTTGCCGTTTATTAAATGAAATTGCTTTGCCTTTTCATAAGGTATAACGATGATTTTTACATCATCAATTTTTGTTCCGCTTTCACTGAAATTAAGAAGAATTTCCTTTCCGGCAACAGAGCATTTAGGACTTATACCCTCACATTCGGCAAAGTAACAAACCGTTTTGCCGTCAACAACTGTTTTAGCAACAGGCTGTGCAAGAATATAATCAAAATGTACCGAGCCGAGTGTTATGTTAAACGGATAGAAGAACATTGCTCCTGCCTTAACATCAATACTCGGCAGATTTACTGTTATATCATTAATGGTAAATGTAATATTTACACCCTTAAACTCCTTATATTTCAAGCCTTTTTCATAGGTTGAGGCAAAGAAATATCCGATACCATTTTCATCTGCTCTGACGGAGCATTTAAGAAATGAAATGTCACTTGGATTGCTACTTTTCAATTTTGGAAAGTATGCTTGCTTTGTGCAAATTTCCGTATCAAAATTGCTGATAAACAGATGCATAAGGCGGAGTCTGTCGCCGTGAGGACGGCAAACACCGTAACGGCTGATAGGTGCCTGAAAGTCATAATCAATAATCTGGTAATTATTCGGATAGCCTGTAAGCCTGTTTTCCTGCATAAGCCTATCGTTAGGGGTTGCACCGCCGCAGAACATATAATAACCAAGCCAGTTTACACCGCTTGCAAATTTTGCAAAGCCTACACCGTAGCCGTCCTTTTCGCTGATATACGGTCTGCGGTGCTGTGTTACCTGATTGCCCGGTCCCGTTTCACACATAGCATAAGGAACATCATCATAGGTGCCCTTTTGCTCCGCATTGCTTTTGAATAAATCTCCGCCGATTTCATCCTCTGTTTTGGCAGAAGTAATGGCAAATCGGTTGTTGGGTTTAAGCGCAGTTTTACCGTTAGTCCAGGGTGCGTCGGGATAACCGCCCATCATCGGCAGAAAATCATTATCGGGCTTGCCTGACGGCCATGCAGTCATTGTGAAAAACGGTGTTTTAAAGCCGATTTCCTCTGCAATTTTTCGGAGAGTTCTGATATGCTCCGTTAAGCCTGTATACTCATTTTCAAGCTGAATACCGATTACAGTTTCTCCGTCAAGATAAGGCTTTACCTCCTTATAAAGTCCCTGCCAATATTCTTTAACCTCTGCAAGATATTTAGGATTGTCACATCTTTTCTTCGCAATTCTATTTATGCGTTTAGGAAAACCGCCACGGATAACCTCGCCGTGACACCACGGACCTATGCGAAGAATACAAGGCATATCAATATCCCTGCAAATTGAGAGAAATGCAGAAATATCCTTATTACCCGAAAAGTCAAACTGCCCTTTAATTTCCTCATGATAATTCCAAAATACATATGTTGAAACCGTATTGATACCACATTCTCGCATCTTGAGAAGTGTTTCCCTCCAACGTTCCTTAGGCAGTCTTGAAAAGTGCATTTCACCTGCAATAACGGTATACGGCTTGCCGTTTTTTGTAAAATATTGCGTGTTTACACCATAAGGGCTTTTAATATTTGAATAGTTAAAATTTCCTGACTTAACCTCTTTCGGCTTTGCATTGATTTCAATTTTCATATATTTACCTGCTAATAATAAATTTGTTCCATTTTTTATTTGATAAAATTGTAAAGAGGGATGTTAATAATGCCGAGATTATCCAGATTACAATAACTGCGCTCCAGCCTGCTTTTTGAGAAACAGCCCCGAATCCGTATGATGACACAGCGCACCCGATATATGCAAAGGAATTAAGTAAGCCTGTTACACTCGAGGTATGTCCGCTTTCAGCAAATCTTACAGGCACACGAGAAATTATAAGATAGTTGAGTGAATACATTGACATTGTTGTAAGTGCCAACAGAATAACTGAAACGATAACAGGTATTTTGCCGATGAAAAGCAACAGCACCATAGGTATAAGTGCAAAAATTCCGCAAATGCCCGCCGTTTTCATTTCGTTACAGCCGAGCTTTCTGTAAAGCGGTGTGATTATGTATGCACCGAATGCGTTAAATATCGGAAGCACAACCGTTAAAAACACCGAGAATGATGGTAAAACTCCGTATTCTTCCGTTATCATCGTCGGTACCCAGTTGGTTATGCCGTCCCTCATCATTCCGTGAAGGAATGACGGAATTATGATTATCAAAAGCCCCGATGATACAACGGCAGGAAGAAATCCCGACTTGGTGTTTCTGTTTTTCTCCTGCGTTACGGCAACTGTTTTGGCAATTGATTTTTGAGAATAAAGAACGGAAAATAAGCCAAATAAAAATGCCGTGAAAATAACTGCGCCGCCGCAGAGAAAAATATTATTCCAGCTTGAATATTTAATTAAAAGAGTTGAACAAAGATAAGCGCAGACTGTTCCAACGGGAAGCGAAAGCGCAATATTGAGCACCGCTTTTTCACGCAGTTTAGCGTTCACCGTTTCCGAAAAAATACGCAAAAGAGGCGCCCACAGCATAGACTGAAAGATACCATTAATGCCCCATATTACTGCCATAAGAGCAAGAGAATTTACAAAAGCCATTGAAAAACAGCAGGCACAGCTGCCTATAGCACCGAGCAAAACCATTGCAAAGGGATTTACTCTGTCGCCTGCAATTCCGCTTAAGATTTGACCTGCGCCGTAGCAGATAAAAAAGGCTGTTCCTACAAGTCCTATTTCGCTTTTAGTATAAATACCGTCGCTTACTATTGACGCAATAGCCGCAGAATAACAGGTTCTGCCGAAATATGCAGAGGCATATATAATCCACAAGGCTATAACAATAAGTCTGCTTTTTTTACATTACCTAATGTGTATTTTGTCATTCCGTTAACTCCTCAACAGGCTTTGATAAAGCAAGAAAAGTAGTCCTGTCCTGAATGTTTTGTGTGCCGTGCCTTGTTGAATGTCCGCCATGGTCGGATGCTATAACAACAAACCAATCTTCATTTTCAAATGATTCTCTTGCTTTGATTTCTTTGAGTAATTTATACGAAATTCTGTCAAGATTGCAAATGCCGGAAACATAGCGATAATTTCGTTCACCAAAACCGGTTGAATGACCGTTCATATCGGGATTTTCAAATATACCGAAAATAAAATCATCGTCATTTTTTATTCTTTCTTTAATATTTTCAAAGAGTTCGGAATCGGTTTCAAATTTGAAATAATACTGACTCAAGTCATTTTGTTCGGCAAAGGCAATTTCATTTTTGTAAGTGTTTTCAAAATGAATAGGCCATATTGCATTAAACGAAGTCTTAAAACCTTTTTGTGACAACAACTTTAATACGGTTGGATAATCATCATCAAGCGACCAATCAATACCGTTTTTCCACGGGGATTTCATCCACTTACCGCAAAGAGCAGACGCCCAACCCTGTGCCGTGCTTGTTTCCTGCGGGAAATTTTCTTCTCCGCCAACATAGGAAATATACAGCCCTCCGCTGTTTTTTACCTCGGATATTGCGCTGAAAACGGCGGTATCGTTTACGCCGCTGACTTTTTCATTGTCGCTTTTAATCAAATATTTCATAGAGTCGCAACGACAACCGTCCCAGCCTATAAAAATGCACTTGGGCTTTTTGGTTGATTTTTCAAAATGCTTGAGTATTACGCTTGAAATGATCGTTTGCGGAATCTTTGTTTCGTATGTATTGTTAAAAATTCCTTTTGCGTTGATTGTTTTAACATACTTTTTCTTTGAAAACATAACTACCTCGCTTTGCTTTGAAAAATATCGTTTATACAATCAAATTTAGATATTTCTTCAAAAACAAATGTATCTTTATTTTCATTTGCAAAATCTACGATTTCTGTTAATTCTTCAATATCATCATCGGATAATTCATTATTTTTATAATTTTGCACAATTGCTCTTATCTTTAACGCACGGATATAATCGGCGTGTTTTTTCTCCGACAGGTCATAGAAGAATATCGGCACAACGCAAAGAACCGAGGCTACAATGCCGAGCCATGTTACGCTTTCAAAAGTGTTGTGCATTATTGAACTGTCTTTAAGTGCACCATCAATATTATCGCCGAAACCGACACCGCCGAAGCTCATAAACAGAGGCATAAGCGCACTTGTGAAAATACCGCAAAAAGTCATAACAAATGAAAGGCAGTTTTGCCAAAAGCCCTCAAGTCGTTTGCCTGTTTTCCATTGTTGGTAGTCGAGAACATCAGATGCCATAATATTGACAATATAGCTAAGCCCATTAAAAAGATTTTGGAAAAATATAGCAACAAGCATAAGGTACGGACTGTTAAGCGTAAAGAGTTGCATAAATGCCATAACGGTAAATCCAACGGTAGATATTAACATAACATTTTTCTTGCCGAGTTTTTTAATCATCCACGGACCGACAAGCATACCCGGAACAAGTGCATTGTTAAGCACCATATTGCAAACAGTTAATGCAAATGCACCGCTTTGACCGCCGATAGCATAATTGCAAATCCAAAGATACATATTGATGTTACCTCTGATACCGACAACGATATTGAAAATTGTAATAATCCAAAAATATTTGTTTGTAAATAACTGTTTTGCACCCTCACTAAACTTAACCTTTGCAACATATTCCTTGTGAACAACCGTTCTTTCCTCAACTCCGAAATATATAAAGAAAACAAACAAAATACCACCGAGACCGCAAATAGGAAATGCGAAGCGGTAAAGTTCAATGTTATTCATTGGGTTTTCACTGCTTGCAAAGGCAATGCCTGCAACAAGCGGAATAACGATATTTACAACCGATGCCGGAATATTACAAATCAGGCCTTTGAATGCACCGATATTTGCACGCTCCTGCGATACGGGAGAAATAGTTTGTTCAATTCCCACAAGGCATTGACTTAACAGAGTGTAGAAAAAAGTGCCTATTTGAATAAGCATAAACATAATAAGGCTTGCAAGAGATACCTCAATATGCGATGCCGCAACTGCGAAAATCGGGATAGACGGAATATCGAATGCAAAGAGAATATTTCCTACCCAAGCCTCCGGTATAAACGGAATAAATGTAAAGCAAAGAACAGTAAGTATAGATGTCCACGGTAAAAACGGCTTAAACTTGCCCTTCTTTGAATTTGAATTATCTATCATCATAGATAGAATCGGAGCACGAATAAGACCGAATATTGATGCGATAATTCCTGAAATGAAAATAAACCCAGTTGATACCTTAAAATAGCTTATCATCATAGGAATGTTGATTGCAATAGTTGCCCAGCTTACTATTACGCTAAGCCACGAAACAGAACCGCTGCCGAGTGCCAAATTCAAAAATTCTTTATAATTTACATAATATCCTTCGGGCGGTGTTTTCCAATGCTTTTTAAGATTTACAACTCCCGTTGATACTTTTTCTTTTATACCTGTTTTTTCATTCATAACAAATTACCTCTTATTGTATATAATATCATTATATCACAGCAATTTCTATAAGAATTACGATAAACTGCTATGATATTTAGAAATACTGCTGAATTTGTGATTGATTTTCTAAATTATAGGACTGAATTTCTAAATAGATTTGCTTCGTTTAGTGATATAATCAAATTACAAATCCAAAAGGAGAAAATTTCAATGAATTTACCGTTAAAGTTTAACTATGATTATTCCGAATGTATGGTAATGAAATTGGGTTTGGCTATTCCCGATAAGGAACATACGAACAAAAGCAAGGTGCTGATGACCTTTAATGAGGCACTCGACTACATAAAAAAGATTGACAATATCACGCAGGGAATTACAAAAATATACTATCTTGTCGGCTGGCAGTATCTCGGCCATGACGACAAATATCCCGATTTCTTCGAGGTCAACAAAGCGCTTAAAAGAAAAGAGGACAAAACCGCTTATGACAGCTTTAAGTGGCTTTCGGATGAAGCAAAAAAATATCATTCCGTAATAAGCGTTCACATCAATTTTAACGATGCTTATGACAATGCGCCGTCCTTTGATGATTTTGTAAAATCAGGTGCGTTGATTAGAAAAAAGAACGGCAAACCTAATCCAATTGAAAAATACAACGGCAGAAAATGCTACAAGACCTGTCACAAGGGGTATTATGAATCGGGACTGTTCAAAAGGCAATTTGACCGATTTGCAGATACATTCCCTTTCATTGCCGAATCCGGAACAATCCATGTTGATAATTTTCAATGCTATAAAAATTATGCACCGTATGTGAGCATTAAGGAAATGCAAAATGCAAGACGAAAAATGATTGAATATGTCAAATCAAAAGGTATTGACATCACTTCGGAATTTACATACAAGGAAAGCAACACGCTTGCGAATAAACCTATTTTCGGCTTGCCTCGTGACCATTTCAAATCATCGCCTATGGACACGGTTGGGCTTATTCCTATGAGCTGGTGGTGTTACCGAATGACCGACAAGGAATTGCTTGAAACATCTCCTAAAATCTACTGTCAAGGCACATTCAGAGAAAAAACGCTTAACAATATTTTCTATGGCAATATGCACGGCGAGGATATTGTTAAAAAGGATAACGCCGACTGGGTAAACGATTTTATATATGCATTTGCAACATATCAGGTGCCCGGTCATTATCTTAATTCGCTGAAAAGAGTAGCGATAAAAGGACGGGGGAACACCAAATTCTGCGAATTTTCCGACGGTGTTGTTTCTTATGCAAAGGGCAGAAAAATAACCGAAAACGGAAAAATCATCAAGGACGGGGACACTCTGTTTCTCCCATTCGTCCACGAGAAAAGCACATACATTGCATACAGCAAAAACGGTGACTGCCGTGATTGGAGCGTTTTTGAAGATGACAAAACAATGGCAGATGTTTACAAAATCACGGAAAACGGCAATGAATTTATAAGAGAAATCCCCATCAATAATAACAAGCTTCACATAAATCTGCCTGAAAAAATCGGGTATAAAATCATATTAAAATAAAAACTCGGGAATCACAAAATCAATGCGATTCCCGAGTTTTTATATCATAAATTCTATTTTATCATTAAAGGCGGTAAATTGGGTTAACGAACTATCACCAAAACCCACCTTGATTTCATACCCGTTTTCTTTTCTTAAAACGATAACATTCGCCGCTTTTCCGCAAAGCATAAAATTTTCAACCGACATTTCATTCCACTCGTCAGGAAGATTCGGCTTGAGAGAAAATGAGTTAAAGCCTGTCGGTCTGTAACCCAAAATGCCCTCGGTGAATATACGCAAATAAAGTCCGCTTTCAGCCGATAATTGAGCCTGATTTCCCTCGGGAAATGCCTCGACAGGATACGGAATATGCTCACCCAAAAGCCTTGCGGAAGTGAATGCTTTAAGTAGTTCAACCGCTTCGTTTTGATGACCGGAATAGAACATACCCCTTAAAGCATAAAGGGTTGCTCTGTCCCAATATGTTTTCTCACCGCTTCGTGTGACAATTCCGCCGTTTTTGAACAGCTTATCGGAGAGCAGAGCGGACACCGTTTCGTTGCTTCTGTCATCAATTCCCATAGCAAGCGGAATAGCAATCCAAGAAGTCTTTGAAGTATCTTGATTTTCGTATTCGGCAACTGAATTGCATTTATTTTATCCATATACTCATCGCTGAAAATATCAACTGATAAATGTTTTCCGGTTTCAAATAATTCCTCAATGCCATCAGACTGAATTGCTCCCTCAAGCATTTTGCGGACACTGGCGTTCATCTGCTCAATATCCGGTGCATCGCCCTTTGTCAACTTGAAAAGTATAGAAACTTTTTTGTTAATTGTACAAATAATGGTACAGGTAATGAATCCTCATCTATAAAACGGTGAGGATTTTTGTTTTTATAAAATAATTTGTAAATTTTCCTTCAAAACACATCAACAAAACTTGAATTTTTCTCTGTATTATAGAGGGGTATTCTTTTGTTATGGTGAAATCAAATGTAAACAAGGTGTAAAGATTTTTGAAAAACACCCGAACAAAATGGAATTTTTTCTCCGTATAGTAGAGGGACTTTTTTCGTGGGTGAATTTTTGTTTTCAATTTTTCTTTTACTATCTTTTCTTTTTGAAAAAGTATCTCTCAAATAATACGAAAGGAGGCAGCGCAATGAAAGAAAGCTACAAAAGTTTTGATGAGCTACCGATGATGATATCGGTGTCGCAGGTTTCAAAAGTACTTGGAATATCTCGTACAAGGTCATACGAACTTGTCAATGAAAAAGGTTTTCCAAAAATAAAAATCGGCACAAGAATTGTTGTACCGAAAGATGAATTCAAGTTGTGGATTCAAAACAAATTAAGAAAGGATAAAAATTATGTACGCAAACAAAAATTACAAAACCGACGGTAAGGTTTACTATATGCCGAATAAAATCTTTGATGAAAACTTTTCGCCGTACGAATTTATGATTTATTGTTTTCTTGTTTCGGTTGGCGACAGCAAAGGCGTAAGTTTTTGGTCTGTTCCGAAGATGGCAAAGAAATGCAATATGTGTCCGACCACTTGCAGAAACACGCTAAAGTCACTCGAAGAAAAAGGCTACATAGATATCACTCAAAGATTTTTTGAAAACGCACAGCAAAGTAATATCTACACAGTTCATCAAATATAGTGTACCCCACTGTAAGAGCTGATGACAAATAATCTAAAAGCCTAAAGTTGAAAAAAATGGTAATTTTCTTTTGATTTGTTTGAATTGATTTTTAACTCGGTTTTGGATGAAATCTCGGCTCTTTTGAGTGGATTTTAGAGCAGGTTTCAAGCCGTCGATTTTAAAGCAGGATAAAGGGGTATGATTTTCGGGCTTTGAAATGCCCGAAAACGCCGTCCGGCAAAGCCTGTCGGCTTTTCGATTCGTAATACTTTTGCGTATGATATGAAATTCGTATGCAGTAAGGAGTGTTTTTCGCAGAATATCAAGGCTTTTGCGTATTCACTTGAGTGTTGCCGTATGATGATTAAAAATCAAGCTGTTTTGACAATACTGTGAGCAAAAATTGACGAGTTTGCTCCAAAATAGAGTAACTCATCGGACTAAAACTAAAAACGGCTTACAGGCGATTTGTGACGGCTTTTTGAAGCCAAAACAACAAAAACAAACACACAATCTTTGGTCTGGATATTGAAAAAGGTTTGTGATATTGTGTGTGCGAAAGGAGTGATAAAATGCAAAAACAACTGCTGACAAACGGCAACGCATTCAAACGAACGGACGGCAGATGGGGTGGCGTGGTTTGGTACAAGGATGAGAAAGGCGAACGAAAACGCAAGAGCTTTTCCGGCACAACCAAAGCCGAAGTCAACAAGAAAATGACGAACTACATAACCAAGTTTGAAGAAGAAATCATTGAAGCCATTGAGGGTAACAAGACTGTAAAAGACAGCCTATTAAATTACCTGCAAGTTTTTAAATACCCGAATGTTGAGCGAGTAACCTATGACCGTAACGAACAGATATACAAAAATCAAATCGTCCCTTACATGGGTAAACTCATTGTATCTAACATAACAGGTGCTGACATTAAGAGGCTGATTAGCACGCTGACCGACAAGGGATATTCATTCTCAACCGTCAAGCAAACATACAATCTGCTCAATGAATACTTCGATTATCTTATGCGTGAAGAGTTCATAAAAAAGAATCCGATGAACGCTGTGCCGACAATAAAAAAGTCAAATTATCTTGCAAAGCAAAACAAAGAAGTGCTTCCCGTATGCGAAACGATAACCGTATTTACCGATGAGGAAATTGAAAAATTCAAAGCAGAAGCATACAAGAAGTACCCTTCAGGCAAGCCGAAACACAATCAAGCATCAGCATATATTCTTATGCTGAACACGGGACTGAGAACCGCTGAAGCGTTAGGTTTAATCAACAGCGACATAGACCTTGAAAAGAAAGTGATGCACATACAAAGAGGTGTTAAAGAAGCACAAAAGCGTAACGGAACAGAGCGAAAAAGCGGACGAGAAATTGTTGTGGGCAAGCTGAAAACCGCTTCAAGCAAGCGTATCGTACCCTTAAACGAAACGGCTATTCAAGCGATTATTGAGTTACGCAATGAGCGATACTTCGGTGAGGACGCACCGTTGATACCCGATGCATACGGCAACTTCACAAGACCGTTGAACTTGCGAAAACGGCTTTATTCAATACTTGATGCGGCAGGAATTAAGAAAAAAGGCTTACACAGCCTGCGACACACCTTCGCAACAAAGCTTGTAACAGGAGTACGAGCAGAGGACGGATCGGTAAAAGCATTAACACCGAGGCAGGTGGCAGACCTACTTGGACACACAACTTCTGAGATAACCGAAATGTATTATGTTAAACGAAACACGGATATGCTGATGGGTATAACGAATGAATTTGAATTATGATTGATGCTTTTTTGATGATGTACCAAACGGATTGGGTGGACTGTGTGGCACAAAGTGAACAAAAAACGGTGCAACAATGAAAAATCGGCGTACGGAAAAGACCGTGCGCCGTAATTTTATCTATATAGGAAAAGTAAGTAAAATCGCCGTAAAACAAAAGCGATAGTTATCCCCAAAAGATTGCCGATGATATACAAAAGGACTTGAAGTTGCTTCGCAACCCCTCTTGCGGTGCCCAAAATATGGCGGTGTTACGCCATATTTTGACCGCTGCGCCATCCTCGCCTCGCTGCATCTGCCACCGGCAGCGCTCGGCGACGAAGCCCGGCACGCGCGTGCCTCGGGCAAGTTTTGTCTAACAAAAAAGAAACAGTCACCAAAACGGTGACTGCTTCTTTTTGGCAGGGGCAGAAGGACTTGAACCCTCGGCACGCGGTTTTGGAGACCGCTGCTCTACCAACTGAGCTATACCCCTATATTAAATTCTTCCTTACGGAAATCACTTTGATATTATACATATATTGCATCATTTTGTCAACAATAATTATTTCAAAATGTTTTTATGAAGCTTCTTTTTAAATCTAATACACAATAGAAAAAACGATAACAATCGGCGTCGGTGCTATTGCTCGGAAAAGCTGCAATCGGATGATGCATTACCGATAAGGGAAACCGGTTTCCGCATAATTTTTCTCTTGTCAGTTATCTCTCAAATCAAAAAAAGAAAAACGAAAAGATAAACATACAAAACAAAAAGAAACGACAATCTTCTCACGAAAATTGTCGTTTCTTTGGTGGACCATCAGGGACTCGAACCCCGGACCGCCCGGTTATGAGCCGGATGCTCTAACCAACTGAGCTAATGGTCCGCATCTAAACTGCTTGACTATTATATATATAAACGGCACAATTGTCAAGAGTTAATTTTTCTTTTTTTAAAATAGTTGACCTTTCGAAGTTCGCCGCCGAAACTTGTGTAAAAACGCATAATTTTATATGTTTTTGACGCTTTTATATATTGCAAATCCGTAGATTTATTATATAATTATAAAAACAGACTTTTATCCGGTTTTGTTTTTGTACAAAACATACATCAAGTGAGGCGAGAACTTGTACGGACTTATAGATCATCAGGAAGAAATTAACCGTCTTATGTCACGTTACGGCGTAAAATTCGGACTTTATAAAAACAACAAATTCAATGAACGGCTTTTCCCCTTTGACACCATACCGCGCATAATACCGAAAAACGAATTTGAATTTCTTGAAAAAGGCTTGAAGCAGCGCGTTTACGCTCTTAATTTGTTTTTAAACGATATTTATTCCGACAAAAAAATCATACGCGATAAAATAATTCCCGAAGAATTCATATATACTTCGCCGGGCTTTTCCGCACCGTGCGACAAACTGACTCCGCCTAAAAAGATATATAATCACATTTCGGGTATAGATTTGGTACAAGGCAAGGATATGTGCTGGTATGTACTTGAGGATAATTTACGCATACCCTCCGGCGCGTCTTATCCGATGATAGCGCGCGAGCTTTGCCGCAGAGCAAGTCCCGACACGTTCCAAAACAATTCGGTAGACGACAACCGCGACTACGGCGGGCTTTTACGCCGTGTTCTCGATGATGTAAACACCGGCGGAATCAACGTGATTTTGACCCCCGGCCGATACAACTCAGCTTTCTTTGAGCATTCGTACCTTGCGGAGCGCACAAAGGCTGTATTTGCTATGCCGCAGGACCTTTTCGTTGAAGGCAACGTGCTTTATTACAGTGAATATTCCGGTAAGCGGCAGCGCGTAGGCACGGTTTACCGCCGAATTTCAGATGAATACATCGACCCTATGACATTTTACGCAGGCTCTCTTCTCGGAGTACCGCATATCATAGATTCTTACAGAGCCGGAAATGTTGCGATCGTAAATGCGCCCGGAAACGGCATAGCGGATGACAAGGGCGTATATTATTTCGTCCCGCAAATGATAAAATATTATCTCGGCGAAGAACCGATACTAAACAATGCCGTTACCTATCTGCCGATAATAAAAAAAGATCTCGATTATATAACCGAAAATCTGCCATCACTGGTTATAAAAGATGTATCGGAGTCCGGCGGTTACGGAGTCATATTCGGAAACTCTCTGTCCAAAAACGAACTCTCTGCCATAAAAGAAGCCGTTAAAACGTCGCCGCGCCGATTTATAGCGCAGGAGGTAATAGACTTTAAAGGGCTCAAGGTTTTTGAAAACGGCAGGCAAGTCGAAAGGAAAGCCGATCTTCGGGCATTCATACTCTACGGCGACGAAATAAAAGTTTGGCACAGCGGTCTTACACGCTATTCTCAAGATCCGGATTCTTTTGTTGTGAACTCATCTCAGGGAGGAGGATTTAAAGACACATGGGTATTATCTCGATAAAATCCACGGACAATCTCTTTTGGCTCGGCAGATATGTGGAGCGCGTCTTTACCACTCTTCGCGTTTTTTCGGAATATTACGATAAAATGATAGACAAAGACGAAAACGCCTATGTTGATTTTTGCAACAAGCTCGGTATAGAAAACACATATTCATACAAACAGGAATTTATAACGAAATATCTTTTCGATGAAAACGACCCGAATTCCGTTATGAGTAATTTACTCTGCGCCTATGATAACGCCGTTGTTATGCGTAACGAGATAAGTTCCGAAACGCTGTCATATATTCAAATGGCGGTAAATTATATGGAGCAAGGCAGAGAGAGCAGCGCACCGATGCTCAAATTGCAGGAGGTATTTGACTGCATATTTGCCTTTTGGGGCAGTGCCGACGACTTTGTTGAATCGGAGACAACGAGAAATATACTGAAGTTCGGCAGAAGCGTTGAAAGACTTGACCTCTATACCCGTTTTTCCTTTTCTCCGACTCTCATCAAAAAGGAATTCAGTATACTTTTAAACCGTCTTTACAAAGTCGGCGTAGACTGTAACATAGACGCTATCAACACCCTTATGAACATCATTCTCGAAAAAGATGAGTACAGCGACTACGACCTATATACCGTGCGCGACGAGTTGTCTAAGGTATTTATTACGGCACCGCAGTATTGATCAAAAAAGGAAGATAAACGTGAAGCACATCAAATTTTTTTACAGTATGAAAATTGATTTTTCGTCCCCTGTGATAAGGCACTGCTTTTCTTTGAGATGCTTGCCGTTTGATACGCCGTCGCAGAGGATAGAGCTCATAAACGTGGACATAGAGCCGCATAACATGCTTACCGAAACGGCCGACGGCTTCGGCAACAGAGTCCTCACCGACAGAATTATCGAGCCTCACTCAAAATTCGTTGCAATAGTTGAGGGAAAAGCGAGTTTAGACTTTTCAAAGCGCGAAAAGGAAGAGCTTAACTGCATTTATAAATATCCGTCGCAGCACACGGTACCCGGAGAAAAAATCATTGAACTCGTGTCGGGGCTCGGTGATATGGCAAACCTTACCGCGCTTGAGACCGCACAGGCGGTTTCAAAAAGAATCGGCGAAGTATTCAGCTATAAAAGCGGCGTAACAAATATAAATACCACAGCGGAAGAGGCACTGCACCTCGGGTGCGGCGTTTGTCAGGACTACGCGCATATATTTTTATCGGCGGCAAGACTTTCGGGCGTTCCGGCAAGATATGTTGCAGGCATACAAAAAGGAACCGGAGAAACGCACGCCTGGGCAGAGTTTTACGACGACGGCATATGGGTCGGAATTGACCCGACGAATCACAGAATGTGCGATGAAACGTACCTTGCGCTAAGCCACGGCAGAGACTTTGCGGACTGCGGCATCAACCGCGGACTGTTTATCGGCGGAGGCACTCAAACCCAAAGCATCGTGGCTACGGTGGAAGAAATATAAAAATGAGTGGTTATCCATGGCCCATTAAACAAAGTATTCTCATCTTTTCAGAGCGAGCGAATACGAATGCTCGAATTGCGGCAACAAAAGCGAAAAGCCCTATACAGAGTGTCCGCACTGCGGCTCGGAAATGACATCGTATCAAAGCTACCACAGTTATGACCAAAGTTAGATTGACGAGATGGCGGATTACAACGAGATGTTCGGCGACGATGACGACTGAAAGCAGAATTTGTTTCAAAAAAAAGAATCGAGCAGCGTATATCTGCTCGATTCTTTTCTCTTTTATCGAATATTGTTTTTTATCACCGACCAACTGTCTGTTAACCGTTCGAGATTATATGACGCATTGGCGGGACTTGTTGACGGCAAAGCCACGGTATCTCTGCCGACGGTATCTTTAATATACTTATTAAACAATTTTTCGCTTGTTTTGCCGTTTGAGTAGATTTGTCTTATACCGCAGGAGGATAAAATCACCCCTATATCATTCGGTACAACATTTTTAATAGAGCTGTCGGAAGAACCCACTATATCGCAACTTTTTATAACGTCCCAAAGCGCTATATTATGGCTCTGCAAAAGAGCTGTTTTTTCTTCATTAGACGATGGCACCGCACAACCGAGTACGGCGGCGAGCACACGCCAAAAACGATTTTGGGGATGCCCGTAGTAAAAGGATACTTCCCTTGATTTAACCGACGGAAATGAACCGAGAATCAATATTTTGGAATTGCCGTCATAAATCGGCGGTATAGTATGTAAAAGATGCTCCGAAGTCATTGGTTTTTATCCTCAACTATTCTGTAATATGTTCTTGCCGTTACAGCATACACCAAAACGTAAATAATTGCAAACACGGATATTGTTGCGACGGTGCACCAGAAGAACAGCGTAACATTGCTGAGGTTCAGCAGCTTTAACAGCTTTGTAATTACTTTAAATCCGAAGCAGATATGAATTACGGCTGTAACGAGCGGCAGGAAAAATACGGTGAGCACCTGGGAATGGATACTCTGTTTGACCTCTTTTTTGCTCATTCCGACATTTTGCATTATTACATAACGCTGCTTATCGTCATAGCCCTCGGAAATCTGTTTATAATAAATTATCAAGACCGTTGCAACAAGGAAGAGAAGTCCCAAGGTTATGCCTATAAAGAACAGACCGCCGTACAGAGACATCATACCGTCGCGAGAGATTTCGGCACAATTTAAATCGACTGCGGAGGTCTCGCTTATATCGCAAAAAAGAAGCGATATATCCTTCATATACCCCTTTTGCACGTCTTTCGGCGCATCGGTATCAAAGCCGTAGGCGAAGCTCAGGTCGGTATGAGAGGCGTCTGCACCCTCGCTTTTGTAACCCATGGAATTATATATCGACATGGCGGCTTTTTCATCGGAAACAATATAGTAGCTGTAATTTGAGGTAAACGCCGAATAAGAGTCAATAGTAGGGAAAACGTCCACGGTATGCTTTATTTTATATGCGTCGTCGCCGAATTTAACCGTACCCGAAAAAGCCTTGCCGCGCGGCGTACAAGACAGCACCTCATCGCTTTGGAGCGTTTCGTTTTTTCCTGTTATCCTGTTGTATTCCGATACCGGTATCAGCGTCACAATGTCTACTCCGAGTCCGTCGTTGTAGTCGGGGGTTACGGTAGCCGTATAGCCGCTGTCGTTAGCGTAAGACGAAAATGAGAGATAGCGGTAATAAAGCTCGTTCTTACTTTCTATACCGTATTTTTGAGCCTGCGTCGTCATAACATCGGCATAATCTTTGCAATTTTCCGTTGTTGCGTTTTGCACGTCGATATAAATATTGCGAGGATACCGCGTGCGCATAATGTCCTCCGTACCGGCATATAGCGATACCGTAGTGGACACGGTGACAAGCACCGCGGTGGAAAGAATGCAGATGCTCGCAAGTCCTGCCGCATTTTGCTTCATACGGTATATCATACTTGAAACAGAAGTAAAATGCTTTGCTTTATAGTAATATTTTTTATTTTTTCTGAGAGCTTTTAATATCCATATACTGCCCGAGGAGAAAAGCATAAAGGTTCCGACTATTACGAGCAAAACCGCCGCAAAGAACGCGCCCATCGCCGTTATCGGTGATTTTACAACGAGAGCTATGGTATAACCTGAAGCAAGACAGACTGCACCTAAAACAGCCGTAAGCACCTTTGCCTTCGGCTCTTTTTCGCCCTTATTTCCACCTTTTAAAAGTTCAACGGGATTTGATAGGCTGATGCATAAGAGATTATGTGCAAGATTTAAAAGAGCTATTGCGCCGAATACCAAAGCAGTAATGTCAACTGTTGACTGATAAAATCTAAAATCAATGTTTCCGCCGAATTTCAGTATTTTAAGCAGCAGCAAAAAGGTCAGCTTTGAAAAAAGCGCACCTATGGCGATGCCTGCCGCAGTTCCGAAAATATAGGTATAGGCAGTTTCAATAAAGAGTATTTTCGCTATATGGCGTTTTTCCATACCTAGAATGTTGTATAATCCGAATTCCTTTTTACGTTGTTTAATAAGGAAGCTGTTTGTGTAAAATAAAAATATGGCAGAGAAAATACCGACTGTTGCAAGGGCAAACGTCAAGAGGGAATGCAGAGCGTCGCTATCTGCCCATTTTATGTTTGCTATTGTGCCGACCACAAAAAACATAGCTGTTGTAAATATACACGTCAAAATATACGGCACATATGTTTTACGATTATTTTTAAGATTTTGAACGGCAAGCTTTGAATAGAAAAAATTATTCATTGCTCTCACCTCTCGTTGCCATTGCGGTCAGAGTGTCCGAAATCTTCTGGAACATCTCGTCGTTATCCATACTTCCGCGATAAATCTGATTGAACACCTCGCCGTCCTTTATGAACATAATCCTGTTGGCGCAGGACGCCGCCTTTGTGGAGTGAGTAACCATCAAAATGGTCTGACCCTCCTCGTTAAAATCGCCGAACAGCTTTAAAAGAGCATCGGAAGCCTTTGAGTCAAGCGCACCGGTGGGCTCATCAGCTAATACAATCTGCGGATTTGTTATGAGAGCTCTTGCGACGGCGGCACGCTGTTTTTGTCCGCCCGAAACCTCATATGGAAACTTTGAGAGTATATCGGTAATTCCTAACTTTTCGGCAAGAGGCTTCAGTCTCTTTGCCATTTCATCGTACGGTTTGCCTGAAAGCACAAGAGGAAGGAAGATATTATCCTTTAAAGAGAATGTGTCCAAAAGATTAAAATCCTGAAATACAAATCCGAGATTATCGCGCCTAAACGCCGAAATTTCTCTCTCTCCTATTGCTGATAGACTTCTGCCGTTCAACAGCACCTCTCCGCTCGTAGGCTTATCAAGCGACGCCAAAATATTAAGCAAGGTTGTCTTACCGGAACCCGACTCTCCCATTATTGCAACATACTCCCCCTTTTCCACGGAGAAACTGACATTGGAAAGAGCTTGAACGTGCGCTCCGCCGAAACGGGTCGTATAAACCTTTTTCAAATTGTTTACTTCTAAAAGCGGCATAATAATTACCGTAGCCTTTCTGCTACAAATATTACACAAACAAACACGGTTAACCCTTGCTGTAGCCGTACAAGGCGTGACTGGAATTTCGTCTGTCTCAAAATCATAACCGAATAGCTTTTCTTTTTCGGCGTGATTTTACGTACCGAATGCATCCCTTTGTTTATTGCACGTTCAGTATATCAAAACGGAGAATCGCAAGCCATCGAAAAGGCTTACAATTCCCCTTTTAAACTTACATTTATGTAAGATAGCGTTATTCCACTCCGAGGCTGACGGTGTCAAGACAAAGTTTGACCGCAGTCCCCTTTCCCACCTCGGAGGTCACCGTAATTGTGTGGGAGAGCTTTGTAAGTATCTTTTTGCAGAGAAAAAGTCCTATTCCCGTAGATTTTTTATCCTCTCTGCCGTTAAATCCCGTAAAGCCCTTTTCAAAAATACGCGGTAAGTCCTCAGGCCTTATTCCGATACCGTTATCGGAAATGACAAGCGTTTTCGCAGTATTTTCATCCAAATAAATATTGATTTCTCCCTCGGACGTATATTTCAACGCATTTGAAATAAGCTGTTCGATTACAAACGACAACCATTTTTCATCCGTCAACACCTTGCAATCAACATTGCCCACAACAATCTTTGTTTTTTTACGCAAAAACTGCTTTCTGTATTTTTTAACCGCCGCTCTAACTATTCCGCCTAAATCATAGCTTTTGATTTCGAGGTCGGAAGAGATGCTGTCGGAACGGATGTACTGAAGCACCATTTCAACATATTGCTCTATTTTAAAAAGCTGCTCTTCAAGCTCGTCGTTTTCCGGAGAACAGTCTGTTTGCAGCAGCAGCCTCATAGCGGCTATGGGAGTTTTTATCTGATGCGCCCAGAGAGTAAAATAGTCCGCCGAATCGCTGTATTTGCGATTCATACGTGTTTCGGCATCTGTTTTGAGTGCGGACATCTTTTCGGCAATATCGGCAAGATCCTTTTTTATCGGGTCCTTATAATCCGGCAATTTAAGAACGGCATACTCTGCGTCGTTTTTAATTTTTTCAAGTCTCTTATGCTTTTTGTATACCGAGGAAAAACGCAGAACAAATACAATCCAAAGAATTACGGCGGAGATGAGCGTCGCATACAGCACCGGCTCCGTTTCCACTCCGTAAAGCCAGAACACCGTATAAAATACCGCCGCTGCAAATACAAACGATAATACGGACAAGATATTGCCCGCCGTATATCCGAAAAGTGCTTTAAACCAATCTTTCATAAAACCTACCTGACTATATAACCGAGACCCTTTTTGGTAACTATAAAGTCGCAAAGCCCGGCATCTTCAAGCTTTTTGCGAAGCCGCGTCATATTTACCGTGAGTGTGTTGTCGTCAATAAAGCTGTCGCTTTCCCAAAGCTTATCCATAATCATATCGCGCGGGACAACCTTGCCCGAATTCTCCATAAGCAGCTGCAAAATTTTAAACTCATTTTTCGTAAGCTCGGTTTTTTTGCCGTTAAAACCTATCGTCGCGTCATTGAGGTTGAGTATTGCACCGCCGTGTTCGATAACCGACGTTGTCCCCGAAAAAGAATACGTGCGGCGCATTACCGCCTGCACCTTTGCAGTGAGAACGCTCAAATCGAACGGTTTGGATATAAAATCATCTCCGCCCATATTCACAGCCATAACTATATTCATTTTGTCGCTTGCCGAGGAAATAAATATTATAGGCACATTTGAAAACTTGCGTATTTCGCCGCACCAGTAAAATCCGTTAAAATACGGCAGAGATATATCAAGGAGTATAAGCTGCGGCGCAAACGACACTACCTGTTCGGTTATATTTTTAAAGTCAACAACAAAATCCGCATCATAATCCCATTTGCAAAGATGCTCTTTAAGGGTTCTCGCTATGACCTTATCGTCTTCAATTATAAGTATCTTTTGCATAGTTTCACCTTCATATGTGTATTTTAACACGAATACGGCAGCTTGTCGACATAAAAAATCGGCGCGGTATAAGACAATACTGCCCTATACTGCGCCGAAATAAGCGGTTAAATTATATCAGTCTACTCTCTTATCGCCGAAGAAGAAGAGCGCAACGGTACCGGGGCCCGTATGTGAACCGATGACGGTGCCTACGCTGTTAATTTCGACCTTGCCGTTGAGCTTTTTAAATTTTGACTCAACAAGGTCGGCAACGGCTCTTGCGTCATCATAGCAGGCGGATTCGGAAATATAGCACTTGCCGCTGTAATCAAGACCGCCGTCTGCGTGCTCGACCATACGGTTAACTATCTCTTCAATAACCTTTTTCTTTCCGCGGTACTTTGTTCTCGGTATAAGCTTACCGTTATTATCCATATTGAGGAGAGGACATATGTTAAGCATTGTGCCGAAAATCTGTGCAGTCTTTGTTATTCTGCCGCCGCGATAATAGCTTGTAAGGTCGGTAGAAAAGAACCAATGATGAACATTGAGCTTACGCTCCTCGGCAAAATCACGAACCTCTTCTATGCTCTTGCCGCTGTTTTTAAGCTCTGCCAAAGTGTCCATTAAAAGACCGTAGCCGGAGGACGCGCCGAGAGAGTCTACTATATATATTTTTCTGTCGGGGTACTCTTCAAGGAGCTCATCACGCGCAATGCAGGCGGAATTATATACGCCCGAAAGTCCGGTTGAAAGAGAGACGTGAAGAATATCCTTGCCGTCCTTTAAGAACTCTGAAAAATACTCCTTAAACTGACCGACGTTGACCTGGGAAGTGGTAGGCTCGGCTCCGTCGGCTATTCTCTTGTAGAACTCGGCGAACGGCATTGATTTACCGAGGTCATCGGGATACTCCTTACCGTCCATATCGAAGTGAAAGCAAACATAATGCACTCCGATTTTATCAAAATGCTCCTGTGAAAGATCTGCCGTGGAGCAGCAGCTTAAAATATAATCTGACATTAGATATACTCCTTAATTTTCTGTATCTGTCACCGGTAAAACTTCCGGTATTTTTGTTTTAGGTTTGCTCTGAACGCTCCAGGCTATGTTAATTGCATGGTCTGCCACACGTTCAAAGTCTGTTATTGTGTTTATAAACAGCATTCCCGCACGGGTTGTACATTCGTGACTGTTGAGTCTGTCAATATGAGCTTGCTCAAAAGTCTCCTGCATTTTATCGACCTGCGCCTCAAGGGAATTGAGTCTTTCCGCCGTTTGTACACTCAGATTTTGCTCCGAAAAAGCATCTACCGAGCCGTCAATCAGCGAAATGACGGTACTATGCATAGTTTTTAACTCTTTTTCACCCTCCTCTGAAAGCTCTATATTTTCATTTACACGCGACAAGGCGGCTTCCTCAAGGTTTGTCGCGTGGTCGCCTATGCGCTCTATGTCGTTTATAACATGGAACAGTCGACCGATATATTTAGCGTCCTTATAGCTTAAATCAAGAGAGTTTATCTTGACCAGCATGGGCGTAATATTGTGATTGAGATAATTGATAATCTTTTCGGTGTGATTTACTTCGTCAAAATGCTTAATTTCCTTGTTTATAAGGTCGCTTGACGCAATATCGAAATTGCGTCTTGCCAAAGCAGCCATACGAAGGACCTCTTTACCCACCTGCACTACGGCAAGCGGAGGGGTGTTGAGCATTCTCTCGTCAATAAACTGAAGGTGCATTCCGTCGTCCTCTTTACCCTTTTTGTCGGGGACAAGAATGCAGGAAAGCTTTACAAGGGCGCCGGCAAACGGGAACATTATTATGGTGCTCACTACGTTAAATATGATATGAACGAGCGATATCTGCATCATCACGTTGTCACTCATAGCCTGTATCCACTTTGTAAACGGAAGGAACATAGATATGACAACAAAAACAACCGTGCCGATTACATTAAAGAGAATGTGCATAACCGCGGTACGTTTTGAATTTGTCTTTGTACCGATTGTCGAAAGAAGCGCGGTAACACAGGTACCTATATTCTGGCCGAAAATAATATATACCGCGAACGAAAGCGGCACAAGCCCCTGTGACGCGAGAGCCTGAAGTATGCCTACGCTTGCCGCAGAGCTCTGTATAACGCCCGTAACTCCAGCGCCTATGAGTATGCCTACAAGAGGATTGTCCGCATTTATAATCCAATTGCGGAAAACCTCGGAATCCTTAAGCGGATCCATGGCGTTTTGCATAAGCTCCATACCCATAAACAGCATGCCGAAACCGGCGAGTGCCTGCCCGACATATTTCAGCGAATTCTTTTTGGCAAAAAGAATCATAAATGCGCCTATAAATATAGCTATCGGAGCTATCCCGGTAAGATTCAGCGAAACAAGAACGCTTGTGGTTGTGGTACCGATGTTTGCACCCATAATAACGCCTATCGCCTGCGTTAAATTCATAAGACCCGTATTAACAAAGCCCACAACCATAACCGTGGTTGCCGAGGAGCTTTGTATAAGCGTTGTTATGAGAAAGCCGACAAGTACCGCAAGAAAGCGGTTTTTTGTCATTTTTTCAAGTAAATGCTTAAGACGCGACCCGGCTGCAAGCTCAAGTCCCTCGCCCATCAGCTTAATACCGTACAAAAGCAAGCCGAGACCGCCTGCAAAGGTCAGATAATTAGTAATACTCAAATTTTTTCCCCTTTAAAATACTCAGTTTTCCGCTTCTCTGCGTTTTTCGCTGAGCTTGAATTCCTTGCCGTCTTCACCCATGTGATATATTGTTTTGCTCACAGAAATACCGCTTTTACCGGTTACCCTTGAATAGTTTACGCCTTTTTTGCGAAGATAAGTTTTATACCACTCAAGTCTTCTTAAAAAGTCCTTGTATCTTCTGTTTTCAAGATTTGTCCACGCGACCTCGGATAGTGCCAAAATACGCGGATAGACGGAAAACTCCAATGCACGCTCCGAATCTACCCATTCAGTCCACATTTCGGCTTCTATGCCTATTACGCGCTGCCCGGATTTTCCGAACCCGGATTTAACGGTATTATATTTATACACTTTTTTAAGCGATATAACAGAATATTTGCAGTCAAAGTAAAAGTACGCCGTGGGAGAAAGAATAATATCACGCTTATATGACTGCCTTTTGACCTCGCCCGAATTTGACGGCAGCCAATACTGACACGTAATATCAGGAGAAAAGCTGTCATTGATGCAATCGTTCCAGGCAATGGGTGTTTTGCCGTATTTTTTAAGAATCTCGCCTATGCGAGTCATATAGTAGCCCTGAAGCTCCTTTGAGTTTTTAAGACCGTTTTTCTCTTTTGCCGCACGGCACTTAGGACAATCATCCCATATTTTGTGCCCCTTTGAGGCCTCGTCTCCGCCTATATGGAAATGAGTGCTTGTAAAGAGCGGACAAATCTCGGAAAACAGCTTGTCAATGAAATCATACGCATCTTCGTTTCCCGGGCAAATCGCAGCGTCAAATATACCGTTTTCGCAAGTAGGCTTGAATTCACGCGGCTTACAGGCAAATTCCGGATATGCGGCAAGCAGAGCCGAAGCATGGCCCGGCAAATCGATTTCGGGAATAACCTCTATATTAAGCTTTGCGGCGTACGCCACAATATTCTTTATTTCATCCTGCTTATAGTAATAAAAATATTCTCCGCCGCGGTGCTTTAGGCCGAGTCCCTCAAGCCCGGCATATTCACGTTTTGAGCCTATTTCGTTGAGCTTCGGGAATAATTTACTCTCTATTCTGAAACCCTGATCATCGGAAAGATGCCAATGGAACTTATTTAATTTCAGCATTGCCATATTGTCAAGCAATTTTTTCACGGCTTCCGTGCCGAAGAAGTGGCGGCACTCGTCAAGCATAAATCCGCGATATTTAAATGCCGGCTTGTCGCTTATGTAAAGTCCGTTTATAACTGCCCTGCCGTCTGTTTTTTCGGCCTGCATTATTATGGTTTTCAGCGTGACAGCCCCGTAAAATGCACCGGAAGAAGATGAAGCCTTTATCATTATACCGTCTGTGGAAACCGAAATAGAGTAAGCCTCGTTTTCCATTCCGGCTACCTTTTGAAATTTAATTGCACCCTCGCCTTTTACGGGCTTTGTTTTGAGATAATCGGTCAAATATCTACCCGCAGAAACAAACTCTGGTGAGCAAAGGACCTCGGTATTTGAAGAAATTACATATGTACCGTCCTTTGAAGTATAGTTATTCGGCTTGGGAATAATATTGTATTTAAGCATTTCCAATAACCCTTTCGCAATAAATAATATCCTTTTATCTCAGAAATTACCATTGTGGTAATTATAACAAAAATAAAAGGATATTAAAAGCCTTATTTCATTTTCTGCGTTAATTTCTCATAAATCTCTATAATTTTAAACCGAGGTTCAAATTTTGGGTCACTTTCTACAACTTTAAGCTCGTCCTCTGACAAAATGTCTTGAAGCTTCGCATCATCGGATGACTCGGCTGCGGGCAGACACATAGGCGGAAACATAACGCACCACCAATTTTTGCCTTTCCCCTCTCCTATTATGACGCGCACGGCCTCATATTCACCGGCAGGCAAAGTTATACGATCATCATAAGTTCGCGTCGAAAAAAAGTCCTTGCCTATTTCGAGCCTTACATCATAATCGAAGCCGTTTTTACGTATTACCTCGCGCGCCGTCTCTTCAAGGCGCTCCTTTTGCGGAATAAGCAGCTTTTCGGCATTCGCACTTGTCAAAGAACCGTCAAATATCTCCTTGCCCTCCATGAGCACGGCATCGCGCACCTTAAGCTTCAGTATTTGATCCTCGTCGCTGTCGGAATTTGCTATTACATGCATACGCAAAACGTCGCGTCTTACGTCGCTGCACGACGCGGCAAATGACACAAAGCTGAAAATCGACGTTATGACAAATGCTGCGGCTAACGATATTTCAAATCTTCGAATAAGCTTTTCTGTTTTTGATTTCATATGTTTTTCATCCTTTCGTAAGGTAATTATTGGAAGAAAAATCATATTTATACAAAAAAATGAACGCAGGAAAAATTCCCTGCGTTCCTGAAGCTCGATGTTTAAAGCTGACTCAATGCGTCGCCTATGCTCTTCTCAAGAGCTTCTTTACCGTATTTGTCTATCTCGTTTTTATCTTTTGCCTCATGGGTAAGACAGCCTGCGCCGCCGATACATCCGCCGACACACGCCATACCCTCGATAAAGTTATTTTTAAGGATTCCGCGCGACGCTTTCAAAAGAGCCGTTTTGCATTCTTCGATGCCGTCGCACGGAAGCGGATCAACGGTGAAATCTATATTCTGCTCCTTAATTGCCTGACCGACAGCCTCCGAAACGCCGCCGCTTCGTGCAAATATTCTGCCGTAATATGAAGCATTGTCAAGGACGTCCTCAGGGAGCTCGGTAAGCTCGATATTACGCGAGTCAATAAGAGCCTGAAGCTCCTCAAAGGTGAGAACGCAGTCGACATACTGTGCGACTCTTTCCTGCTTCGCCTCGGCTTTTTTTGCCGTACAAGGGCCTATAAATATAACCTTTGCGGTCTCGTCGGTCTCTTTTATGTATTTTGCAATCGCCGCCATGGGAGACAGATTGTGTGAAATGTTCTCGGTAAGCTTCGGATAGAACTTCTTTACATAGTCAACAAACGCCGGACAGCAAGAGCTTGTGAGGAAACCTTTTTCGGCAAGCTCTTTTGATTCGCTGTATGCTACAATATCGGCACCGAGAGCAGCTTCAACCACGCTGTAAAAGCCGAGCTTTTTAATCGCGGTCACAACCTGACCGAGCTTCGCATACACAAACTGACTCGCTATCGACGGAGCCACAACTGCATACACATTAAAGCCGTCGCCTTTATTACTGTCTTTTAAAATCCTGATCGCATCAAGTATAAACGACTTGTCCATAATTGCGCCGAACGGGCATGCATAAGAGCAGGCGCCGCAGTTTATACATTTATTGTTATCAATCTGAGCGGGATTTTCTTCGCTGTCTGCCATAGAAATAGCCTTTATTTTGCACGCCTTTTCACACGGTCTTGTATAGTTTGAAATTGCGCTGTACGGACAAACCTTGGCACACTGACCACAGTTTACGCACTTTGTTTTGTCAATATGCGCTTTCTGGTTTTCGTCAAAGGAAATGGCTCCCTTGCGGCAGGCACTCTCACAGCGGTGTGCGATACAGCCACGGCAGTCGTGTGATACCTGATAACCGCTGGCAGGACATTCGTCGCAGGCTATATCTATAACCTCTATTATGTTCGGATTTGCTCTGTTGCCTCCGCAGGCGAGCTTTATGCGCTCGGCAACTATTGCACGCTCCTTGTATATACAGCAGCGCATAGTTGCCTTGTCACTCGTTACGGTCTTTGCAATATCATTGAAATTGTTGGCAAGGGAAAACTCTCCCTCGTCAAAGGCTATTCTTGCGACCTCACGAAGGACCTTGTATTTTAAAAGCTGTACCTTCGTATCAAATTTTCTCATTCAATTCACCCTTTGTTAAAAATAGCTTACTTTGATTCGTTTACCCATTTTTTTCAGATACTCCGAAAGCTCTGTAACAAGCTGCATCTTGATGTTAAAGTTTATGGGAAGATTTGGATTTTGATGTGCCGGATTTATTGCAGTTCCGACAAAGAAATTTATATCAGTCGCCTCCTGGAAAAGTATGCGCGCTATCTGCGACGCACCGTCCGCACGGACGCTCCAGTCGGCGTAAATATCATCGTCATTTAGATAACTCTTGGCGTATTCAAGCACTCGGCTCATTGTAATTACACCCTCGGTTGTCAAATCGATGCCGTCAATTTCGGCGATAGGCGGTATTTCGGGGTCGAGATATTTTAAATCCGTCTTAACCTCTTTGCCCAAAAAATCCGCCGCAAGAGTTGAAGTTGTTCCGCCGCATACAATATGCTTGCCGGTCTTGCCGAAAAACAACGACATCATTTTATTGACATCTGCAGGGTCCCTCGGCGGTCCCATGAGAAGATTCACGGATTTTCTCTCGCGGATTTTGACAACGCAAACGGTTGTATCGTCACCGGGGCTTCCGCCATATAGTTTATCACACTGGTCAAGCAGTAATGATGAAAGCGTTTTTGCCGTGAAATCGGGGCGATAATATTCCTCCATAAACTCGATTATCTGGTCGCGCTGCCAACCGAAATTCATATTTTCACCAATACCGGCATAAACCGCTCCGTCACTCGTAAAAATGAGCGTATCGTTAAGCTTTAACGATATTTTCGATTTATATATCATCTTACCGTCGATTTCCACTGCGCTCTCGGGATACACAAGATTTTTTCCGTCACGCAGCAGAATGACATGCGGATTGTCGTATTGGGCTATTTCTGCCTCTTTGTTGTCTATTACACGCACTATTGTAAAAGTGCTGTATGCCACCTGACGTACCGAACATATAGGCAGTGTTTTCGCTATTGTATCAACACACATTTCAAGCGGCATATTATTTGCAATCATGGTGGATATTATTTTCGAAGTCAAAGTAGAGAGAATATTTGCTTTTACACCGGAGCCGAGTCCGTCCGCAAGCACAACAACATAATCGTCATCGCCCTGCTCTATAACCTCCACCATATCGCCGCACAGCTCCTCGCCGTACTTGGTAAGACTCATATGGCCTATGTCCGTGCAAAGATTATTCATCCTTCAACGACTCCTTAAGCTTAGTGAGGGCTATCTTTGTCTCGGCGGTAGTCTCGCCAAGCAGAGAAGCTATCTCCTGAACTATGCGCATTTGCTTTTCGACGACCTTATCCGTTATTTCTATTGTTTGACGGCTAAGCTCCGCCTTTTTCTCTTTTTCTGTCTCCTCGGCGGTAACGTCGCGCATAATGCACATAAGTATATGGTAGACATGGTCGTATACTATTGTTTCTTCAATGTATTTTTTATATTCGGCGAGGTACACGCGTTTATCGTGAATATCCCTGCCGTTTGAAAGAACATCTATAAAATCAAAAGGCTCCAAAATACGTACAACCGGCTCACCCACAACATCCGAAGCATAACGAATGTTCATAATCTCCCTTGCCGCGGCATTTATCTGCTGAACCACCATATCCTCATTTAAAATGAGGATGCCGTTGGGAGTATTGTTGAGTATATTGTCGGAAAATTTTTCTGCTTTATCCTTAAGGAAAGGAAGGCACATCTCGAGATTTGCCTTGCCCTCAAAAACTGCCTGAGCCTTTTCGCGACAGGTATTATAGCCGCACGAACCGCAGTTAAGCTCATCCTCCGGCTTTTGCTTACCCATTTTGCGAAGTATCTCCTCTATCGCTCTGCTGCCTGCCATATTGTGCGGAGAAGCAAGATAAATAAGATTTTTTGAAAGCTCGTTTTCGCTCAAGGCGTCATATTTAAAATCATTGTCGCCCGCGTCTTCGGCAAAGCGACGCACGGTTATATAATCACGCACCGGAGCGCGGTGATTTTTCTCCATAGCCGGACCGCCTATACAGCTCCCCGGACACGCAGACATCTCTATAAAACAATGGTGTATATTACCTTTTTCAATATCCTTTACGGCATGGATGCAAGACGACATACCGTCAATCGACATATACGTGTAATCGTCGTTATCACAAAGCATTGTTTTGAGAATTCCGCCGGAGGTCGGGAAAAACCTCGTTTTCCCCTTTTCAACTCCGTCATCATCAGGCTCCTGCGCCAAAACAGTATCGGTTTCGGCAAGCCAACCGGAAAGCTCTTCAAATGTCAGCACACAGTCAACCGTGCCGGGATACTCCTCGGCCTCTGCCTTTTTTGATATGCACGGACCTATAAATACTGTTTTAGCCCCCGGATGCTCTTTTTTAAGTTTCGTACAATGCGCCTGCATTGGGGATACCACTTTGGCAAGATAGGGTATTACATCGGGGAAATGCTTTTGTACCAAGAGATTTACGGTATGGCAACAGGTCGAAATAACAACATCCTGCTTTTCACCGTCAACTATTCTGTCGTACTCGTCCTTTACTATTGCGGCTCCGACCGCCGTTTCTTCAACGCCGGCAAAGCCGAGCGACATAAGTGCTTTTTTCATCGCGGTAAACGACACGTCGTAATTGGCAATAAACGACGGCGCAAGGCTAACATAGACCTCACTGTCACCGGACAATAATTCCTTTGCCTTATAGACATCGTCGCGTATGATTTTGGCATTTTGCGGACACGCAACAAAGCACATACCGCAGAGAATACACTCATCCTCAACGATCTGCGCCTGATTGGCCGAAAAACTGATAGATTTGACAGGACAATTCCTGATACATTTATAGCAGTTTTTACAGTTTGATTTTTTAAGCTTTATGTACCCCGCCATATTATACACCTTTTTCCTTGCGACGCAAGATTTTTATGACAGTTTGTCAAGCACGTTGGTTTTAAAGAATTCCTCAACGGTATCGGGAGAAACGGAGAACAGCTCCCCGTCTACGGTAACGCTGACGCCGTTTTGGCAGTTACCCATACAAAACTTTCCGCTGAGAGTGACTTTGTCTTTCAGGTCATTGTCGTTTATGAGGTTCTGAAGCTTTTCAACGACTTCACGCGAACCCTTAAGGTGGCAGGAGCTGCCGATGCAAACTACTACTTTCATATTATTACAATCCCTTTCCCGTAAAACTTTGCATATGAATTTTACTTTAATTCATTTTACCAAAACTTAAATAAAAAGTATATAGGTTTTTTCGGAAAATTCTTATTTCGCAAACAGGTACGGAAAGAAGTATTCAAGCCGTACCTGTTTGTAGTTATTGTTTTGTTTTTAGCACAACTTTAGCGAGATTTGTTCAGACTCTCCCGGTGCGTACTAAGGTACGCAAGAGGGTGAGCAAAGTGAATTTGTCGCGAAAAATCGCCGAAAAGAATCATTCGTAATCTACTACATCTGCCCATCTCAAGAGGAAATCCCTCTCTTCGGGGTTCCCCTTAACGCTCTGCGAAGCCGCTACGATAGGAAGCCATTTCTGAACATACTGCTTTGCGGTATCGGTCTTTTTGCAGAACAAATCGAGATACTTATCGGCAAGCTTCTGATCGCCTCTGAGGCAGAAAAGAAGATACGTTCTTGCGGCATCGGCCGCTCCGTTACCCTGTGTTACGTGCGCCCAGTCAATTACGTAATTCACGCCGTCATTGCCGATAATAATGTTACTCGGTCTGAAATCACCGTGGCAAACCTTGTTGTGGGTATGCATACCGGCAAGACGTGTGTGAAGGTCATAACGTGTTGTTGCGTCAAGGTCGGTCTGAGATATTTTACCCTGCATTTTATCCTTGAGCTTGTTGAGCATAGGGCAGGTCTTAGCCAAAATGCTCATTTGAATATCAACAAAGAGGTCAAGATATTCCTCTGTCTTAGCAGGATTTTCGTCCATAAGCTGCTGAAGAGTTTTGCCTTCGATATAATCTGAAACAATTGCCCATTTGCCGTCAAGCTTGCAAACCTCTATGAGCTTCGGCATAGGAATGCCGGTTTCTTCAACACGCGCCTGATTCAAGGCCTCGTTTAAAATATCGGATTTTTTGTATTCGTCACCGAAAACCTTAATGGCTTTGTCACCGTCTCTGTAAACTGTTTTTGCCGTTCTGACTGCAATAACTTTTTTGAGTTCCATAAAATAATCCTCCCTTATTTACCGTAATATGCTTTAAGGTACATCTCTTTGATTTCGCTCATAAGTGGATATCTGGGGTTAGCACCCGTGCACTGATCGTTAAATGCCTGTTCAACCATTTGGTCAAGTGTGTCAAGGAAGTATTTTTCATCAACGCCGTATTCCTTGATGCTCTTCTTAATTCCTATGCGGTCCTTGAGTTCGTCTATTTTCTTAATAAGATTGTCAAGCTTCTCTTCGTTATTCTTGCCCTTTACACCGAGAGCGTCGGCAACCTCACAATATCTTTCAAGTGTGTGCGGATGGTCATACTGCGGGAAGGTACCCATCTTCGTAGGAACCTCGGCGGCATTGAAGCGAAGAACATAATCTATTAAAAGAGCGTTGGCTATACCGTGAGGAAGATGGTGGAATGCGCCGAGCTTATGTGCCATGGAGTGGCATACGCCGAGGAAAGCGTTGGCAAAAGCCATACCTGCCATAGTAGCGGCATTGCCCATCTTTTCACGTGCTACAGGGTCATTGGGGCCGTTATCATATGCTCTCGGAAGATATTCAAATATCATCTGAAGAGCGCGAATTGCAATACCGTCGGTGTAATCGGTAGCCATTACGGAAGCATAAGCTTCAAGGCAGTGTGTAACGGCGTCGATACCTGAAGCCGAAGTCAGACCTTTCGGAGCATTCATCATCATATCGGCATCGACTATTGCCATATTGGGCATAAGCTCATAGTCGGCAAGCGGCCATTTAACGCCGGTGTCGGCATCTGTGATTATTGCGAAAGGAGTAACCTCCGAGCCTGTACCTGCCGAAGTGGGTACAGCTATGAAATATGCTTTCTCACCCATCTTCGGGAATGTATAAACTCTCTTGCGGATATCCATAAAGTCCATAGCCATATCAGAGAAGTCAACATCCGGATGCTCATACATTACCCACATTATTTTTGCTGCATCCATTGCGGAACCGCCGCCGATTGCGATAATTGTATCGGGTTCAAAATGACGCATCATATCGGTACCCTTGCGAGCGCACTGGAGAGTCGGGTCGGGAGCAACCTCCGAGAAGCAAGTGTGCTGAATACCAAGCTCGTCAAGCTTATCCTCAACAGGCTTTGTATAACCGTTATTATAAAGGAACGAGTCGGTTACTATAAATGCCTTTTTCTTACCCATAACGTCACGAAGCTCATTGAGAGCAACGGGAAGGCAGCCTTTTTTGAAATATACTTTCTGCGGAGCGCGGAACCAAAGCATATTTTCCCTTCTTTCTGCAACAGTTTTGATATTGATGAGATGCTTTACGCCGACATTCTCGGAAACCGAGTTGCCGCCCCAAGAACCGCAGCCGAGTGTAAGCGACGGAGCAAGCTTGAAGTTGTAAAGGTCACCGATACCGCCCTGTGAAGAAGGTGTATTAACAAGTATACGACAGGTTTTCATCCTCTCGGAGAATTCGGCAAGCTTATCCTTTTCGGTAACAGCATTAAGGTATACGGATGAGGTGTGACCGTAGCCGCCGTCGGCTATAAGATGCTCAGCCTTTGAAAGTGCGTCCTCAAAGTCCTTGGCCTTATACATAGCAAGCACGGGAGAGAGCTTTTCGTGAGCAAATTCCTCGGAAATGTCAACACTCTCGACCTCACCTATCAAAACCTTTGTTGTTTCGGGGATTGTAACGCCTGCGAGTGCAGCTATCTTATATGCCGGCTGACCGACTATCTTTGCGTTAAGCGCGCCGTTTATGATAATTGTCTTTCTTACCTTATCAAGCTCATCCTTTTTAAGGAAATAGCAACCGCGATATAAAAATTCGTCCTTAACCTTTTTATATATTTTTTCGTGTACGATGCACGACTGCTCGGAAGCACAAATCATACCGTTGTCAAAGGTTTTCGAATGGATTATGGAGTTTACAGCCAAAACTATGTCGGCGGTATCATCAATAATTGCGGGGGTATTGCCCGGACCGACGCCGAGAGCCGGTTTGCCCGACGAATATGCGGCTTTAACCATTCCGGGGCCGCCCGTAGCAAGTATTATATCGGCCTCCTGCATAAGAAGATTTGTCATATCAAGCGACGGAACGTCTATCCAGCCTATTATGCCCTCCGGAGCACCGGCTTTAACTGCCGCTTCAAGAACGATTTTAGCAGCCTCTATTGTGGACTTTTTCGCTCTCGGGTGTGGGCTTATAATAATGCCGTTTCTGGTTTTAAGACAAACCAAGGTCTTAAAAATTGCGGTAGATGTAGGGTTGGTGGTGGGGATAACCGCCGCAACAACACCTATCGGCTCTGCAACCTTTTTCATACCAAACGCGCTGTCTTCCTCTATTACACCGCAGGTCTTTGTATTTTTATATGCATTGTAGATATATTCTGCGGCATAGTGGTTTTTGATTATCTTATCTTCGACTACGCCCATTCCCGTCTCTTCAACAGCCATTTTGGCAAGCGGGATTCTCGCTTTGTTTGCTGCGATAGCCGCCGCTTTAAAGATCTTATCGACCTGCTCCTGAGAATAAGTCGCAAAAATCTTTTCTGCCTCTCTGACTCTTGCGAGAAGGGCTTCGAGTTTTTCTACCGAATCGACAATCTCATGCTTGTTTTGAGTTTCCATAGGTATATAATCTCCTTTTCAGATATTACAAAATTTACAAAAATTCTTTTCTGATATGAGAGGAAAGAACCGCCAAAGCCGAAGCAATATTCATATTCTGTATAAGTATGCCCGGACCTGCTGTAAGATGAACCGGAGTGAAATTAAGAATTGCAAGTATTCCGCTTTTGACAAGCTCGTCGCAAACATCCTGAGCACTGTCCGCCGGCACAGCTATAACCGCCATATGCACCTTGAGTCTTTCGCAAAGCTCGCCGAGCTTTCGCATGGGAAAGACGGGCTTTTCCTTTTTGAACGGCTCTTCGTCAAAGTTTACCGCGTCAAATCCCGCAACTATACGAAACCCGCATTCGGAAAATCCGTCGTAATGTAAAAGCGAGCTGCCGAGGCTTCCGACTCCTACTACAACGGCATCGGTTGTGTTGTCGTAGCCGAGGAATTTTTCCAAATCCTTTATAAGCTTCGCGGTCTCATACCCGATTTTAGGCTTCCCCGCACAGGAGCTTACCTTTGCAAGGTCCTTTCTTATTTGAACCTCATTAAGGTCAAGGTCTGCCGCCACCTTCGGCGCGGATATATACAATACCCCGTCAGCCTCCGCCTTTTTGAGATATGACAAATAAAAAGGTAATCTATAAAGTGCCTGCCTTGATATTTCACGGACAGGCAAAGCCTGCTCTCGCATATCTTTGACCTCACTATCAGTAATTACTTACTGATAAAATCATAGCTTATTGTTAAATGTTTGTCAATGGTAAATTGTTATTATTTTAACATTTATAGCCATAAACAAATTAAGCGGTTCGGCGCGGCGGTTTTTGTACGATTTTACAATCGTTTTTTCGGCCGATGCTTTGTGCCGGGCTTTCGCTTGCTTAAAATATCAGAATCCGAGACGAAATGCCACTACTGTGCTGCAAAATGAATATACTCCGCCCAAATTCCATGGTTTTTATTTAGATTGCACATTTACAACAAAAAGCAAAAATGTTAAAATGTATTTTAAATGCGTATACAAAAGTAGAGGTTGATGGGTAATGAAGGTAATTTCAATAGCAATAGGTTTGCTCTTTTTGGGACTTGGAATTCCGATGGTAAGCGGCAAAGCGGAGAATTTTGTCGTCGGAAGCGCCTCGCCCGATAATGAGCTTAGGAATAATTTCGATACAAAAAAGCTGTGCAGAATATTCGGCATATATTTGATTTTTGTTGCAATATTTACGGCACTTTTAGGATTCTTCTTTAACAGGGAATTCTTTACCGCCTATTTCATCTGCGTTCTTGCCGGTGCTTTTATATGCATCGCCGCCGTTGTATTAACTTGCCGTAAAAAGTCAGAATAATTCTGCCGCGAATGTCTTATCAGGCTACATAAGATATCCGCCTTAATTAAAGCTGTAGCCGGAAAGGCATGAAAAAAATGGATTACGCTAAGGAATCTCTCAAAAAACATTATGAATGGCACGGAAAAATAGAAATCAAAACACGCGCCAAAGCAGACAGTAAGGACGCGCTATCGCTCGCCTACACACCCGGTGTAGCACAGCCGTGCCTTGAAATACAAAAGGACATAAGCAAGTCTTATGAGCTCACAAGACGTTGGAATACCGTGGCCGTTGTAACGGACGGAACGGCGGTTCTCGGACTCGGAGACATAGGACCCGAAGCCGGTATGCCCGTAATGGAGGGCAAATGCGTTCTCTTTAAGGAATTCGGAGACGTTGACGCCATACCGCTCTGTGTGCGTTCAAAGGATGTTGACGAGATTGTAAATTGCATTTCTCTCCTCGCAGGCAGCTTCGGCGGAATAAATCTTGAAGACATTGCTGCTCCGAGATGCTTTGAAATAGAACGCAAACTCAAGGAAAAAACAGATATTCCGATTTTTCATGACGATCAGCACGGCACAGCGGTAGTTGTTGCCGCAGCAATAATAAACGCGCTCAGAGTCGTTAAAAAAGAGCTCAAGGACTGTACGGCCGTCTTTTCCGGTGCGGGCGCGGCAGGCATAGCCATTGCAAAGCTGCTCATAAGTCAGGGAATTAAAAACGTAATTATGTGCAACAGTCGCGGCATTATTTGTGACGGCGATGAAAAGCTGAATCCCGCACAGAGGGAAATCGCGGAAATCACGAATAAGGAGCACAAGAGCGGTTCACTTGCCGACGCATTCAAGGGTGCAGACATATTCATAGGCGTTTCGGCTCCCGGAATCGTAACAGAAGAAATGGTTGCTTCCATGGCTGAAAATCCCATCGTACTTCCCATGGCAAATCCTGTTCCGGAAATACTGCCCGATAAGGCAAAAGCCGCAGGTGCCGCCGTTGTCGGCACGGGCAGAAGCGATTATCCCAACCAAATCAACAATGTACTTGCGTTCCCCGGAATCTTCCGCGGAGCACTTGACTGCCGAGCTTCCGAAATAAACGAGGAAATGAAGGTAGCCGCAGCAAGAGCGATAGCTTCGCTTGTCTCTGATGATGAGCTTTCCGCCGAGTACATTTTACCGAAAGCATTTGATGACAGAATAGGTAAAACCGTTGCGAAAGCGGTTTATGACGCAGCCGTAAAATCCGGCGTAGCAAGAATATAATCTATAAGAGAGAAAAAGCGCCTTTAAGGGTTATCCTTAAAAGCGCTTTATTTTTGCTTAGATTTTTTTGAGTCCGACAGACAGTCCTTTACCTATCGCAGAACCGAGAACGGCGCACACAACAAGCTCAATGGGAGCGTTGATTCCCGCCGCTATACCTATAACGGTGGTGAGAATATTTTCAGCTCCGCCGAGAGCGGCTGACTGCTCGGGTGTAAAAGTTGTATTTATAAACAACAAAGCTAAAAATCCAAGGAAAAAGATAGTATTAAAAGCCGAGCCGCAGATACTCGCGACAAGGTAATTGGCACCGTCTTTTTTTGTCTTTTTTGTTACGGCGTTAAAAATGAGACCTGTGAGCCAACCTGCAAGCACGCGAGGAACTACGCAAACAACAAGCGTTTTAAATACGCTTATAGAAATAAGTATCGCGCCGAATGCGCTCAGAGAAAAGCATTGAATAAAACTCGATGCACCGAAAACGAGCCCCAAAAAGGCTCCTGCGGCAGGCCCTAAAGTAACTGCGCCTATGATAACAGGTACCATAATTAGCGTCAGTTCAAGCGGCCCGAGCTTCAAATAGCCTATCGGCGTGAAGGTCATAACGGCGATGATTGCGGTAAGGAGAGCCAGCTCGACTAAGCGAACGGTTTTTTGCATCCTTGCCTTGTTTGTGGTTTTTGACATATATAATCCTCCTTGCTGCTGCTCCGCAGAGCGGATGCAACGCAAAATAATAAACTATGTAAAAACTGGATACGATATTTAATTTTTAATTACGGTTAATTACTGTTTTTATCGTAAATGGCTTTAAGCCCGTATAAAAGAAGATTATCATCATGAATTATATTGTGACGGCAATATCCTATTACATAGGAGGAAAGCCCACCTGTTGCAACAATGGTTTTCGGCTCACCGAGCTGTTTTGCAAAACGGTCAAGCATACCGTCAATCATATCTGCGGTGCCGAAAATGATGCCCGACTGCAAACACTCTATCGTATTAGTGGCACAGGCATGCGGCGGAGAAGCAAGTGAAAATGACGGTAAGAGAGAAGCCTGCCCCGAAAGTGCTTTCATAGAGATTTCAACACCCGGTGCTATTGTGCCGCCGTGATAGCCGCCATGCTCATCAACTGCATATATTTTTGTGGCTGTGCCGAGGTCAATGACAAATGCGGGCATTTCATATCTTGCCATAGCTCCTACCGCACCCGCTACAAGGTCGGCACCGAGCTCTGCCGGATTATCTATTAAAATATTAAGCCCTGTTTTTACACCGGGGGCTATTATAACAGACTCAATGCCGCACACCTTATTAACCGCTGTTTTAATTTTCCCGGTAAGCTCAGGAACAACAGAACTTAAAACAGCACCGGTAATTTCAGCCGGCTCCAAATCATGCATTTTAAACACGGCAAGAAATTCAACGGCAAACTGATCGTCAGTTCTGTTACGCTCGGTAGCAAGTCGCGAAACAAAGCTCAGCTTATCGCCGTCAAACACTCCGAAGGTAATATTAGTATTACCGATATCGATCGTCAGTATCATAAATTAAGCAAAAGCACAAAATGTGCCGTTCCTTTCATATTGCTTTTAAATCTTGAGATATTTATATTTTAATACATCCGGCAAAAAAAATCAAGCGGCTTTGCCTTTACAAAGCCGCTTGTAATAATTACAGGGTTAATTATTTATCCTCTTTTTTCTTCTTTGTGAGAATAAGAGCGATACCTGCTGCCACAGCTACGCCTGCTACTGAGAAGAGAGCAACGTCACCGGTCTGCGGAATCTTGCCCTTTGTGGTTGAAGAGCCGCCCTTAGAAGTTGTTGACTTCTTGGTAGTTGTGGGTGAATCTCCGCCTTTGTTTCCGCCGCCGAAGAGACCCTTAATTGTCTCAAAAGCCTTACCGATGAAGCCCTTAACGCCGTCGATAGCACTTGTGGTAGCCTCTGTCGGGCCTGCAGTTGCTGCATTGTTCTTGGAAACCTCTTCCTGACGAACAACCTCGGCCGAAAGGACCTCATAAGCCTCATCTGTCAAAGCGGGATGGATGTCTTCGCCCTTGGCATTCTTGGAAGAATGAAGTTCATCAAGAACCTTCTGAATATCGGCATAATCCATTCTGCTCATAGCATTGATAAGAGCCGTAACCTTTTCCGGGTTGTAAGCAGGCTCGCCGTTTTTATCTAAATAATCATTGTTATCAAAATCGGTTGTAAGATATATGTCAATAATTCCTTTAATATAATCTCTCTGGTCATCGGTAAGTGCGTCAAGAGCACTTCTTACAGAACCGCCTGCCGGAACATCGGGGTTCGGAGTGTTTCCGCCAGAATTGCCGCCCTTGGTAAGAGCGTTAAGTATTTTAAGAACCGTATCGGGATCAATCTTTTCATTGCCGGCCAATTTGCCGAGAAGAGTAATGATCTCTGCGATAACAGCCTCATCCATCTTGCCGTTGCTTTTGATAATAATGCCGACAAGCTGCTTAATGGTATCGGCAGCTCCGCTTATATCAACATCGGGAAGAGTGATACCGCCGAGTATGTCGCCGATTCCGCCGCCGCTTGCAGTAGTGTCTTCAGCAAAAGCCGGGAGGCAGAATGAAAATGCCATCACTAAGGAAAGCAACACTGCTAAGAACTTTTTCATAATTAAATCCCTCTTATTTCAATTATTTGAGTTGTCACTCATTATTTAATGACATTTTACTATATGTTTTTGCGGTTGTCAACTATAAAAAGAGAATATTTTTCCGTAATTTTGGTGTTTTTTAAATAATTCTACATTTTGCGGCGTCAATGTTTTATAAAACCGTATCGATGCGGGGTTTCCGCCGATTTTGTGTTGACGGCAAAAGCTGACAACTATATAATGTATATAAAAATCAAAGGAGGCACTTATGCGAACGGAGGAAAAAGTATTTTTCGGAATCGGAACGGCATCGTTTTTGCTTATGCTCTCGGACCTGCTTCTTGAGGTCTTTTCCGCATCGCTTTTTATAGGCTCTAAGCGGCTTATTTCTTATATCGGTATACTTATTATAGTATGTGCCGTCAGCTTCACGGTCTTATGCTTTCTTGTTGTTAAAAATCACCGAGGCCGTTTTAAAAGCAAAGTAGCACGGATTTTTTTAAGAGTACTTTCGATAATAATTTGTATAATGCTTTGTCTTGCCGGTCTTACAATCGACGGAATTCTATATACCGATACCGTAAAAAAAGCCACATCGGATGACAAGCGCCATACTATTATAATAGACAGCGAACCCGGCTCGGGCGAATGGAATATGACCGTTTACAGACGATACTCCCCTTTTCTTATGTCCGCTCGCGGAAACGGAAAAAAAGTCGTTGATATGGCAGACGAGAACGGAGATATAGACGTTGTATGGACTGACGGCGGCTGCCTTGTAAGTTACAAGGCTTATAAAACCGATGCAACAAGCGTTGATGACACCGAAACCGTAACGCTGCGATTTTTTTACAATGAAAAATCAGGCAAATAATTATACAGCTGCTTATAAGAGGTGTTTTTATGTGGCTCGTTTTAGCATTTTTATCTGCCGGATTTGCCGGAATAACGGCAATTCTTGCTAAAATCGGCTTACGGAACGTCAACTCAAATCTTGCCACGGCTCTGCGCACAATAGTTGTGCTGTTGTTTTCGTGGCTGATGGTTTTTATTGTCGGATCAGCATCCGAAATAAAGGATATAAGCGTCAAAATGTTTATATTTTTGATTTTATCGGGACTGTCCACCGGGGCTTCTTGGCTTTGCTATTTTAAGGCTTTGCGTCTCGGCGACGTAAACAAGGTAACTCCAATCGATAAGTCAAGTACGGTACTTACAATGATACTTGCCCTGATTTTTCTCGGAGAAAAGCTGACCGCAGTTAAAATAATAGGTATGGTTCTTATTGGCACAGGAACATTTCTTATGATAGAAAAGAAAAAAGCAGATAATTCCTCCGCCGACAAAAGGAGTGGAGCTTCGCTTGTATATGCCATGTTCTCCGCTGTTTTTGCGGCCTTAACATCGATTTTCGGAAAAATCGGCATAGAGGACGTTGAATCAAATCTCGGCACGGCGATAAGAACCGTGGTTGTTCTTCTGATGGCGTGGATTTTGGTCTTTGCGGAAAAGAAGCAGAGCGAAATTAGGGGCATTGATAAAAAGAGCTGGCTGTTTTTGGCCCTTTCTGGGATCACCACAGGCGGCTCATGGCTTTGCTATTACGGAGCCCTGAAAAACGGCCCCGCAAGCATCATTGCACCGATAGACAAATTGAGCATCGTTGTAACCGTAGCCTTTTCATATATAATATTAAAAGAAAAGCTTTCAAAAAAAGCTTTTCTGGGACTTGTGCTGATAGTGGCGGGTACTCTGTCGCTTCTTATTAAATACTGATTGAAACGGAGACTTATATGTACGGACTTTTGGGTGAAAAATTAGGTCACAGCTTTTCGCCGCAGATACATGCTCTGCTCGGCGATTATGAATACAGATTGTTTGAGAAGCAAAAGAATGAGCTTGACGACTTTTTTAAAAACAGAAATTGGGATGGCATAAATGTTACAATTCCGTATAAAAAAGCCGTCATCCCCTATCTCGACCGTCTTTCGCCCTCCGCCGAGAAAATAGGGAGCGTTAACACGATAGTTGCCGAAAAGGATGGTTCTTTGACGGGGTACAACACCGATTACGACGGGTTTTCATATTTAATTGATGTTTCCGGAATATCGGCAGAAAACAAAAAATGTCTCGTTTTGGGTTCCGGCGGCGCATCTTTAACGGTGATAGCGGTGCTGAAGGATAAAAAAGCGCGCGAAATTGTCAATATTTCACGCTCGGGAGAAAACAATTACGAAAATATCGACAGACATTTTGACGCGGACATAATCGTAAACACAACGCCCGTGGGAATGTATCCGAACAATCTGAAATCGCCTTTATCGCTTGACGGATTTAAAAATCTTTCCGGTGTTCTGGATATAGTGTATAATCCGCAAAAGACCAAGTTGATACTTGACGCCGAAAAGCGAAATATCAAAGCGCTGAGCGGTCTTTCAATGCTTGTTGCTCAGGCCAAAAGAGCTGCCGAGTTGTTTTTGAATACAAAAATACCCGACAGTAAAAATGACGATATATATCATAAGCTCTCACTTGAGATGAAGAATATTATTTTAATAGGTATGCCCGGTTCCGGCAAAACGACTGTCGGGAAAAAAATCGCCGAGGCCTTGAACCGCGACTTTACAGACACAGATGAAATGATAGTAAAGAACGTCGGCAAACCCATTCCCGACATATTTGCAAACGGCGGTGAAAAGCTCTTCAGAAAATATGAGCACGAGGCGGTGCTTGCGGCGGGCAAGCTTAGCGGCAAGGTAATTTCAACAGGCGGCGGAGTCGTTGTAAACGATGATAACTTCGACGCTCTGAAACAAAACGGGACGATAATCTTTTTAAACCGCAGCACCTCTTATCTGCCAACAGACGGCAGGCCGCTGTCGCAGAGCAACGATCTTAACGAGATGTTCAAAAAAAGACTTCCGCTTTACAGAAAATTCTGTGATATTGAGGCGGACGGAAATGACACGATAGAAAATGTTGCAAACAATATTTTAAAGGAGCTGCAAAATGAAAATACTTGTAATTAACGGCCCGAACATCAATATGCTCGGCATAAGAGAGCCTGCGATTTACGGCGACAGAAATTACGAGGCCCTCATAAATCAGATAAACGTCTGGGGTGCAGAGCTTCACGCCGAGGTTGAATGCTATCAATCGAACCACGAGGGCGATATAGTAGACAAAATACAGGACGCATTAGGTAAATTCGACGGTATAGTCATAAATCCGGCGGCATACACACACACAAGCGTTGCAATACTCGACGCGCTGAAAGCCGTTTCCATACCGGCTTGCGAGGTACACATTTCGGACGTTAACGAACGCGAGAAATTCAGACATATTTCATACGCCGGTATGGCGTGCGAGGCGCACTTTATAGGGCTCGGATTTGACGGATACAAAAAAGCTATGGAATATCTGTGCGAAAAGTACAAGTAAAAAAGCATAAAATAAACGGGGCTGTAAGGCTGAGCGTTCATAAGGAAGTATTGGTTTCTCGCATAAAAATCTCTTATGCTTTTGTCAAAAAGCCGCAAGGCGACAGCCTTGCTTCATTTCTTGACTTCGGCATAAAAAATTTTTATAGCTATGAAACTGCGAAGCACTTCAAAATGATATATTTTTGATACAAGAAAATGCACCCCTCAGATAAGTTTGGGCTTATCTGAGGGGTTATGCAAAAAGATGTTATTTTGAAGCAATACTGCCTTATAAGCACTCAGCCAAGACGTATGGTTTTACAGCTCCGTTTTAATTTTTACACATAAAAAATTCTTTGCGTTTATTCCACGCCGCGGTACAAAAGTCCGCGTGTAAATTCGATTTCGGGCGAATAACCTTTTTGATACGCCTTGAGTACCGAGCTTATCTGTTCTTTATCCTCGGTTGTAAACTCCAAAAGCACAAAATCCGCGTTTTTGACTTCGCTCATTCTGTCTGCCATATATATGGGTCTTGAATTGAACAGTTCGGAAAAACCATTTGTACAGCGAACCGGAAATTCAATGCCCTTTCTGTCGCGTAAAAAGGATTTTCCGCCGCACTCGCGACAGCTTTTCCCGTTTTTTACCGGACAATTTCTTGTGAGCATAAGCGGTACTCTGCCGTAGACGCAAACACCGCGCCGACATTCTCCCTCAAGCGCAGTCAGCTGTTTCAAAGTCATTTCATATGAGAGCACACATTCCGCCGCTCCGAGCTTTTGAATTTCGGACAGAGAAACCGAGTTAAAAATATTTAAAAACGGTCCGCCTATTATCTGAACACCCGCCTTTTTTGCCGCTGCAACCGAATCGAGCGTATTGCAAAGGGCATACCTTGCGCCGCTTTTTATAAGCCTCTTTACAATCTCGTCAAAATAACCGAATATACCCCTCGGCAAAACGGCACCTGCGGAATACTTTTCAAAAAGCTCCGGCTTTGAAGACAGCGGAATAAAAAGCTTATCACATTCCACATTTTGGGGAATGGCGGATGTATCGCGGAACGAAATATACGTCTGCGGCTTTTTATTCGGCTTGTGATTTTGAAAAAGAATATTAGCTTTGTTTATGCGGTACGGTGCTCGTTCTTTAAGCCTGTCGGCAAGGTGAAGCAGAGCCTCCCTGCGGAGCGCATTCATTTCTGCCGCCGACACACTCAAGCCGTCGTCTATACAGATGTCGGCATCGCCGAATGAAAATACGGTTCCGCCGCATTTTTTAAGTCTCAAAAGAGCCTCTTCTTCGGTAAAAGGTCTGTTTACGGCTTTTTGCGGCAAGCTTTCGGATAAAACAGTAACGCTTAAATCATTTGCGGAAGCCGTAAGGCTGATTTTCTTATCGGATTTCACAGAGAGAACAAAATGCACCCTGTAAACCGCACGCTCTTTTTCGTAAATACGCTCATATTTTTTGAGAAGCGAGGCAGTAGCAGAGGTTACATTTTCCTTTTCGCGGAAACCGAACATATTTCTGCCCAGAGCATTTTCGTAATATCCCTTTGTAAATCCGGAGCGTGAAAACAGGGAGCAAAGATCTTCGGAATTCTCGCTTGAATACTCCCCCGACAGCGAATTTTTCAGAGCAGTAACAGCGGCTGCGACATACTCGGGACGTTTCATTCTGCCCTCTATCTTAAATGACGATATTCCCGTTTTTGACAGTATCGGTGCGTACTCGATAAGCGATAAATCCTTTAAGCTCAAATCATGCCCCGTTCCGTTTTCCGCCGCAAAAGGAAGCCGGCAGGGCTGAGCGCACAGACCGCGGTTGCCGCTTCGCGACCCTAAAAACGCACTCAAGAGACATTGCCCGGAAACACACATACAAAGCGCCCCGTGGACGAACATTTCAAGCTCAATCGGCGAGTTTTCGCACAGATATTTAATCTCGTCTTTTGATAATTCGCGAGGCAAAACAGCTCTTGAGAATCCTAAATCGGCAAGATTACGTATGCCGTCCAACGTTCCCACCGACATTTGGGTGGAGGCGTGCAGCTCTATATCGGGACAAATATCCTTTACGACGCGCAAAACGCCGAGGTCCTGCAAAATAAGCGCATCTGCACCGCTTTTGCAGATACGCCTGACGCTTTCCTTAAGCTCCGACATTTCGCTGTCTTTAACAAGAGTATTTAAGGTTATATGAACTTTAACATTTCTTTCGTGGCAAAAATCCACCGCGCGCTGCAAATCGTCCCCCGAAAAATTCGAGGCGTTTCTGCGCGCGTTAAAGTTGCCGGTGCCGAAATACACGGCGTCCGCTCCGCTTCTTACCGCGGCAGTTAATGCTTCAAAGCTGCCTGCGGGAGCCAATATCTCGGGCTTTATCATTTAGCGGAATCCGGCTCTTTTTCGGAAGAGAACAGATTTATCTGCGCCGCTCCGGCTTTTTGCTCTGTTTTAAGGCGGTCTATCTCGCGCTTATAGAAGTCTCTTTCGGACTTCGACTGAGACGCATCCTCAAGATAATCCTTTATCTGGGCACGGAGATTATCGGCGCTCTGCTCTGCCTTTTTAGCACTGTTGGCATAATCAAGCGCTATCAAAACAGCCGCCTGATTCGTTGAAATAAACGGATTTGCAGCGCGAAGCTCTTTCATCTTTTCGTCGATTTCGGCAGCGAGCATAGTAGTATATTCGGGAGTCTCCTCAGTCGTGAGAGCATAGTCAACTCCGGCAATAGTTACTTTAACCTTGTTTTTTTCCAAGACATTCACACCCCTGTTTTTATTACAAGCATTATTATACTTTATATTTCAAAAAACTGCAACATCATATTTTGCGGTAGACAAGTATACCGAATTCGGCACTAACCGAAAGCTTTTCCAGCTCCTCTACCCTCTTTTGTTCTTTAACTCCGGTTTTGTAATAGTAAGGAGTCATTTTAAAAAGAGAAGATATATCTTCGCCTGAATTTAAATTGAATTTGTATTTTACGTCAATTCTCTCTGTAAAATCAAAGCCGTCAAGGTATGTGTCCGAAACCTCATTTTTATAAGGTGTATCATATGCGGCGCACTTTAACTCCCACAGATGATTTTCAAGTGGTATCACCATTATAAAAGCGGCATCTTTTTTCAATACTCTTTTAAATTCGGCACCGCAGTACGGCGAAAAAATTTCGAGTAAAATATCAATGCTCGAATCCGCAAATGGAAGAGAAAAAGAACTCGCCACCGCAAAATCGACATTCTTGGCGCGTTTTGCGGCAACGGTCAGCTCGTCCTTGGAAATATCCGTACCGAAAACCGAAGAAAGCGGCAACACATCGGCAACAGCCTTTGTGTAATACCCCTCGCCGCAGCCGCAGTCAAGCACATTTCCCTTTTGGGCGGCGTACTTCTTTACTGTATCGCACAGAGCACGTCTCAGCGGCTCATAATATCCTTTGGACAAAAATTCTCTGCGCGAATCCGTCATAAGGCGATTATCACCGTGATTTTTTCGACTGCTGCCCGTCAGCAAATTGACATAACCGCTCTTTGCAATATCAAAATTATGTCTGTTTTCGCAAATATAGCTTTTTTCGTTTTTTACAAGAGGTTTTTTGCACACAGGGCAAATAAATCCGATATTATTCTTCACAATGCTTCTCCAAATACATTTCGTCCAACAGCTTTTTGCCTGTTTCCGTTCTGAAAATATTTTTTCTTGCCGCACTTACGGCTTTTTTGTCGAGCGAATCCTCAAATGCGTTTACGATAAAATCCGCTTCAATCAAAATTCTGTAATCCGGTGACATATCATCGGTATATGTGTGGTGATGCGCCACAAGATAACACACACGTTCAATATCGTCCTTAGAAAAGCCGAGAGAGGTCATAAGCTTACGAGCTTCACTCGGTCCCTCCTTTTCCTGATAAGTGCCTGCCGTACTGCCGTATTTTTTCTCACAGATATGTATTCCGATATCGTGCACCGCGGCAGCAGAAAGTAAAATATCCTTTATTTTTCCGTCAGTTTTTTCTCCGTCGGCAATCAGTTCGGAAAAAGCACGCACCTTAAGCATATGGTTAATGCGTTTTACGTCTCCGTTTAAATATTTGATCATTTCGCGCGTAAGTTCTTTGTTCATTTCATTCACCGAATTTATAATACAACCGTTAAAGCAAAATAGCAATAGTCGGCGTTGACAAACAAAGTTTAAAAATGTATAATATCTAAGCATTCAGCCGGAATTCATACATTTTCGTGCAAACAGCGGATTGTTATGCTGTGTTTCGCAAAAATAACAAAGTAAAAAATCAAATATATCGGGGTGTAGCGCAGTTGGGCGAAGAGGTTCGCCGCATCCTGCGGATGATTCAGGCGAAGCTCTGAGGTGAAAAAACAACGAGCAATGCGACGCGCTCCAAGCGAGCAGTGCGACTATGTTTTTGAGGGAAGCGCAGCGGATTGTTATATCGAAAATCACAGGGCTGACAAAGTAAAAAATCAAATATATCGGGGTGTAGCGCAGTTGGTAGCGCGCCTGCTTTGGGAGCAGGATGTCGGGGGTTCGAGTCCCTTCACTCCGACCAAAATTTTGACCGAAAGCGGAAAATAATCTCTGCTTTCGGTCATTTTTATATATTTTTAATTGAGAAGCCGATTTTAAAATTCAAAGCTGCTTTGATATACGTATTTATATAAAAAATGTTAATTTCCGCATTCAATACTTATCTTATTAAATATTGCGAGAATATCGTCTATCGACGTATTCTTCTTATCCTCGCCCGCCTTATCAAGTATGATATTGCCCCTGTCCATCATAACAAGGCGCGAGCCGTACTCCACGGCATAGCGAAGATTATGCGTTACCATAACAGCCGTAAGTTTTTTCTGCTTAACTACTTTATCGGTAAGCTCCATAATTATTTCAGCGGTCTTGGGGTCAAGTGCGGCGGTGTGCTCATCAAGGATAAGAAAGTCTATCGGTGTCAGCGTTGCCATAACAAGTGAAACTGCCTGACGTTGACCGCCCGACAGCGAGCCCATTTTCACGTGCAATTTATCCTCAAGTCCGAGACCGAGCGACGAAAGCTGTTCGCGGTAAAAATCATATCGTTTTTTATTGAGCGCAAATGACAAACCGAAGGGCTTTCCTTTATTGTCGGCAAGCGACATATTTTCGAGTATCGTCATATTCGGGCAATTGCCCATTGAGGGATTTTGGTACACTCTGCCGATATAGGCATAGCGTTCAAAATCTTTTTTCTTATTCACGCACTTGCCGTTTATAAGAACTTCGCCTGCGTTTACGGGTATACTTCCGCATATTATATTCAGCATGGAGGTTTTTCCGCTGCCGTTTGAGCCTATTACGGAGACGAATTCCCCGTCATTTACGGTAAAATTAAAATCGTCGAAAAGGCACATCTCCGTAACGAGCCCGGGATTATATATTTTTGAAATATGCTTAAGCTCCAACATTTTTCTTCACCGAGCCTTTCTGAAGATTGCCGAGAACAAGTATTGCCAGGAACAAAACAGCCGTTATAAGCTTCAAAAGATTCGCAGGCAAGCCGAGGCTTATTGCAATTTGTATGCAAGCTTTGTAAATTACGCTGCCGAATATTACGGCGGTGGTGCCCTTTATAAAGCTTACGCGCCTGAAAAGCGTTGTTCCTATAATCACAGCTGCGAGGCCGAACACTATCTGACCGGTTCCCATCGTCGCGGAAAACGAGCGCTGCTCCTGACAGGCAACGGCACCCGAAAGAGCCACAAGAGCGTTCGATATTACAAGTCCGATTATTTTTATTGTGCCCTTGTCCTTTGAGAGAGAGGTTACAAGTACGCTGTTATCGCCTACCGCGCGAAGCAAAAAGCCGTTTTTTGTCTTAAAGTAAAGGTCAAGAAGCACCTTGCAGACTATCATCAGAATTGCGGAAACGATAAGTTTTCTTAAAATAAGCGACATCGACCCGAAAACCGACATTGTAGCGGGAGATGTAAATATAGTATCTTTTTCACGCGCGATTGAAAGATTCGAACCGGCTATCTGCAGATTTATTGAAAATAAAGCCGTCATTGTTATAATACCCGAAAGCAGGTCGCGTACCTTCAAACGGACGTGGATAAATCCCGTGACAAATCCGGCGAGAGCTCCGACAAGAAAAGATATTAAAAGAGCGAGATGCGGATTTACGCCCTTTACAAGTAAAACAGCCGTTACGGCAGCTCCCAAAGGGAAACTGCCGTCTACGGTGAGATCGGGAAAATCCAATATTTTATATGTAATATATACGCCGAAGGAGAGAAGAGCGTATATAAAGCCTTGAGTTAACGTGCTTATAATAAGATCCAGCATTTTTTACACTACCTTATTTACATTCTATTGCCTTTGCGGCTAAATCCGACGGAACGGTAATTTCCATAGCGCTTGCTGCGTCGGAATTTATATATGTGCTGTACTCGGTCACTGTTTCGTACGGAATGTCGGAAGCCTTAGCTTCTCCCTTTAAAATTTGAGCGGCAAGCTTACCTGCCATTTTGCCGAGCTCCACATAATCGATACCGGCAGACGCCACACAGCCTTTTTTAACCTGCTCAATTTCGCTACCGTATACGGGAATACCTGCGGCATTGGTTTTTTCAAGTATTGACGGAAGAACGCCTACAACATTATTGTCGGTAAGGTTTGTGATGCAATCGACCTTCTTGTTTATAAGAGTATCGGCAGCCTGTGTAACGGACGCCTGATCGGCAACGCCTATGGCTTCGATAGTAAATCCGTAGTTACCTGCTTTTTCTTTATACTCGGCGATTGCTGATACCGAATTCGGTTCGCTTGTTGTGTAGATGATACCGATTGTTTTTGCATCAGGCTGGAGTTTTCTTATAAGCTCAAGCTGCGGGTCAACGGGAAGCTTATCCGAAACGCCCGTGATGTTGCCTGTTGTAAGACCTGCTTCACCGGGGTCTGTTATGGCGTTGAATACAACCGGAATGTTCTTATCCTCTGCCGCAGCGTAGCAAGCTGTTGCCGAGGAGGTTGCTATGGCGCACATAAGCGCGACGTTTTTGGAAGAGAAGTTATTGGCAATCTGTGTTGCGGTGGCATTGTCAAACGAAGCATTCTGATAATCTATTGTGTAATCCTCACCCTCTGTGAGTCCGGCCTCCTTAAGACCGAGAAGGAAGCCCTCGCGGCAATTATCAAGCGAGGCGTGCTCACCGTACTGACTGATGCCTATTACCGGAACCTTGTCTTTTTTCGCCGTACAGCCTACGAAGAATATTGTTATTGCCGCTAAAATTATCGCTATCGTTATTTTTACTTTTTTCATAATGATGACTCCTTAATTTTTAAAATAAATCAGTGTACAATGTTATAATTTAAAAATCGCCATCGTCTTAAATAATATTTCATTCTTTTCTCCTTAATAAGCAAATAAAAAAAGCCTTATCCCATATATGGGACAAGACTTTGAATCCTGCGGTACCACCCAAATTGCCGGAAAAACCGACCGCTCGTTTCTTATACTTACATATAAGCCGCTCTGATAACGGGTACGGAACCCGTCGGCCGCTACTCGCAAACGCTTTCGTGCCGCCCTCATAAGTCCATTCGCTGTACTCTCCCCTGCGGTATTTCCACCGACAACCGCTCTCTGCAAGCTTTAAGTAAAGCTACTCTTCTTAATCACAGGTTTTTTAGATGTTGCCACAATGTTATCACGCCGTTCTTTCTTTGTCAAGAAAAAATTACAAATATATTTAAATCGTTATTTAGTGGGCAAAATGTCTTATATCGGTACATATCACGAAAAAATGCTTTGCTTTGCGGAATAATTGAATAAATACAAGGCAAAAATCTTGATTTTAGTGAGACATTGTGCTAAAATGTACGAATAATATCGTCAAGAATACCTGTGATTTAGCAATAATTGGTTATTTGAGACAATAATATAAAAAGGCTTCTATGTCTTTTGAAAAAAATACACAAATTAACAGGGGGTCTATCATTTGACCAAGTACATCATCAAGCGCATAGCAATGGGCTTGCTCAGCATTTTCATTGTTGCCACGCTGACGTTTTTCCTTATGAACCTTGTTCCCGGCGGTCCGTTCGTTGCGGAAAAATCCATAAGCAAGGCTGCACAGGAAGCTCTCGCAGCAAAATACGGATTGGACAAGCCTTTATTTGAGCAATATATAACCTATATTACCGATTTTATCAAGGGCGATATGGGCGTAAGCTTACGTCAAAGAGGAAGAACCGTATCGGACATTATTTTTTCTAAATTCCCCGTATCGGCAAAACTCGCCGGAATAGCTGTTCTCGTCTCTCTTCTTGTAGGCATACCGCTCGGATGTCTTTCGGCATACAACCGAGGTAAATTTGCCGATAACTTTATTATAGTACTCGCGACGTGCGGTATCGCAATACCGAGCTTTATAATCAGCGTAATTTTACTGTATACATTCGGCAGCAAGCTGAATCTGCTGCCAACGGTAGGTCTTAACACGCTGTCATCATATATAATGCCGGTGACGGCGCTGTCGGTTTACCCGACGGCATATATAACGCGGCTTATGCGCTCAAGTCTTTTGGACGTTATGGGGCAGGATTATATAAGAACGGCAAAAGCCAAAGGCCTTTCAAACTTCAAAATACTCTTCAAGCATGCTCTCAGAAACGCAATACTCCCCGTAATAACATACGTCGGACCAATGCTCGCAAGCCTTATGACGGGTTCGTTTATAGTAGAACAGATATTTGCAATACCCGGTCTCGGCCGTGAATTTGTTTCGGCCATAGTCAACCGCGACTACACCATGATAATGGGAACAACAATTGTCCTTGCGACACTTATCATAGCTGCAAACGTCATAGTTGACATACTGTATAAAATAATCGACCCGAGAATCAAACTTAAGTAAGGAGCGGCATCGCCGATGAACAAAAAATTTCCGAGTCTGCATTTGAAGGCAGACGATTTTATACCGGCTACAACGACGGAAAAAGAAAACCTTGTTGTAATGCGAGACAGCGTCAACTTTTGGAAGGACGGCTTCAGACGTCTGCGTAAAAACAAGGTTGCCATGATAAGTCTTGTCTTTATTTTACTGATAGTGGTTTTTGCTTACATTCTTCCCAGCTTTTGGCCGTACAGCTATGAGCAGCAAATAAAATACAGCGAGAACCTCTCCCCGTTTCAGTACAGCGAAACAGAACAGGCGCAAATAGACGCGGGTCAAAAGGTATTTCCTCACATCTGCGGAACGGATAAGCTCGGCAGAGACTTTGCCGTTCGCCTTATGATGGGCACAAGAATAAGCCTTACGGTAGGTCTTGTGTGCGCAGCGCTGGTTCTTATAGTCGGCTCGCTGTTCGGTGCAATAGCCGGTTTTGCCGGCGGTTGGGTCGATAATATAATGATGCGTTTTACCGACATTTTATATACCATTCCCGATATACTTTTAATAATTCTGCTTGCAACCTCCCTAAAGCCGCGACTCGAAGCGCTCTCTGCAAATCCGGGTTTTACTTGGATGCAGAGAATGGGACCTAACCTTATAGCAATATTCCTTGTATTCGTTTTGATATACTGGGTAGGTATGGCAAGAATAACACGTTCTCAAATACTTGTACTCAAGGAGTCCGAATACGTTACCGCGGCAAGAGCACTCGGTGCAAGCAATTCGCGTATAATCAGAAAGCACCTTTTGACGAACTGCATAGGTACTCTTATAGTAACAACCACGCTTCAGATACCCTCCGCAATATTTACCGAAAGCTATTTGAGTTTCCTCGGACTCGGCGTTACGGCTCCCATGCCGTCGCTCGGTTCTCTTGCCACGGAGGCCGTAAAGGGTATGAACACTTATCCATATCTGCTGTTTTTACCGGCGCTATTGATAAGCGTTATCATACTTGCCTTTAACCTTCTCGGAGACGGGCTGCGCGACGCGTTCGACCCGAAGCTCAAGAACTAAAGGAGGGTAAATATTTTGAGTGAAAAACTTTTGGAAATAAAAGACGAGAAGCTGTCGTTCTTTACTCCCGCAGGCGAAGTCAAAGCACTTAACGGCGTTTCGTTTTCGATGGATGAAGGCGAGGTTCTCGGAATAGTCGGTGAATCGGGTTCGGGAAAATCCGTCACGGCATATTCAATAATGGGGCTTACCGCCTACCCGGGCAAGCTTATAGGCGGAACAATCAGATTTAACGGTCACGAAATTGAAAAGATGACCGATAAGGATTTCAGAAAGATAAGAGGGAACGAGGTTTCCATAATATTTCAGGATCCTATGACTAGCCTTAATCCCGTTTACACAATAGGCAACCAGATAACAGAGGTTATAAGGCTGCATACGGATAAAGACAAAAAACAGGCATATGAGCGCGCTAAGGAGCTTTTGGAGCTTGTAGGCATTAACGAGCCTACCAAGCGACTTAAACAGTATCCGCACGAGCTTTCGGGCGGTATGCGCCAGAGAGTTATGATTGCCATAGCTCTTGCCTGCGAGCCGAAGCTTTTAATAGCCGACGAACCTACAACGGCTCTTGACGTCACAATTCAGGCGCAGATACTTGACCTTATGCAGGATTTGCGTAAAAAGCTCGGAATGAGCATAATTATGATAACTCACGACCTTGGCGTTGTCGCGAGTATGTGCGAAAAAATTGCAGTTATGTATGCGGGTCATATAGTTGAATACGGCACGGCAGACGAGATATTTTATGAGCCGAAGCACGAATACACAAAGGGTCTTATAAAATCCATTCCGAAGCTGAATGTCGAAAGTAAGGAAAGGCTTGTACCGATTGAAGGGCAGCCGGTCGATCTTCTCAACCCGCCGGCAGGGTGTCCGTTTGCACCGAGATGTTCAAAATGCATGAAGATATGCTTAAAGCAAATGCCGCCGAAAACGGTTTTAAGCGACACACATTACAGCCATTGCTGGCTGCTTCAAAAAGAAGAATTTGAGGAAGGAGAGAATGACTGTGAGTGACGATAAAAAGCTCATAGAAGTACAGCACTTGCAGCAGTACTTTCCTGCCGGAGGCAGAGGCAAAAAGAAAAAATACGTTCAGGCGGTAGACGATGTTTCGTTTTATATAAAAAAAGGCGAAACTCTCGGGCTCGTCGGCGAATCCGGCTGCGGTAAAACCACAGTAGGGCGCACTCTTTTAAGGCTTTACGAGCCCACAGACGGAACAATAATATATGACGGAGACGTCATATTTGACAAAAAGAAAAAAATCGCGGTGAATATGCTCCCCTATCGAAGAAAGATGCAAATGGTATTTCAGGACCCGTATGCGAGTCTTGACCCGCGTATGACGATAGGAGATATTGTCGGCGAAGCTATTGATATTCATCATCTTGCCGCCAACAAAAAGGAAAGACGCGACAAAATCATATCGCTTCTTGAGACCGTCGGTCTTAACAGCGAGCACGCCAACCGTTATCCGCACGAGTTTTCGGGCGGTCAGAGGCAGCGCGTCGGCATAGCGAGAGCTCTTGCGGTAAATCCGGAATTTATTGTATGCGACGAGCCTGTATCGGCTCTTGACGTTTCAATCCAGGCGCAAGTCGTCAATATGTTTGAGGATTTGCAGAACGAGTTTGGTCTCACCTACCTTTTCATAGCGCACGATTTAAGCGTCGTAAGGCATATTTCAAACCGTATAGGCGTTATGTATCTCGGCAAGCTCGTTGAGCTCGCCGACAGCTACGAGCTTATAACACACAGCGCGCATCCATACACTAAGAGCCTTATTTCGGCTATACCGGAGGCGGACCCGATAATTGCACGCTCCTCTAACAGAATTCCTCTTGAGGGCGATGTTCCGAGTCCGCTGAATCCCCCGAGCGGATGCCGTTTCAGGACCCGCTGCCCGTATGCCGACGGCCTTTGCGCCGAAAAATGCCCGGAGCTTCGCGAAATCTCGGCAGGCCATTTTGCAGCTTGCCATCACCTTGACAAGGTAAAATAGTTGTTTATTGTGCATCTGGAGCACAATGGATATATTTTTAAGCAGCGCGAGTTGCTATAAGAAGGAGATGTATTTAATGAAAACCAAAAGACTTATTGCTGCGATACTCGCAGTTGTCATGTGTCTGTCGGCAATGGCACTCCTGAGTTCATGCGGCAACAGCAAAAAGGACGACGCCGGTATAACGGTTCAGATAGGACCTAACCCCGAAACGCTCGATCCCGCTCTTAACAGTACTGTTGACGGCGGCAATATGCTCATCACGCTCTATGAGACACTTCTCATAATTGATGAGGACAACAAGGTTCAGCCCGGTCAGGCTGAAAAGTACACTGTAAGCGAAGACGGTCTTACTTGGACTTTCACAATGCGTGACGGTCTTAAATGGTCTGACGGCACCGAGCTTAACGCCAAGGACTTTGAGTATACCTTTAAGCGCCTTACAAACACAGAGCTTGCCGCTCCCTATGCCGAGACTGTTATCGGTATGGTTGAGGGCTATCAGGACGCTATCGGCAATCCGGATGAAGACGGTAAGCCCACGACTACTCCCGATCCCGACAAGCTCAACGTTGTAGCAAGCGAGGACGGCAAAACTCTTACAGTCAAGCTTGCTTACCCCTGCTCTTACTTTGACAAAATCGTTGCATTCGGCACTATGAGCCCCGTACAGAAGGCTACCGTTGAAGCTAACGGTGACTCTTGGGCTACAAAACCCGATACTTATGTCTGCAACGGTCCGTACATGATTACCGAATGGACTCCCGGTGAGCGCATTGTATGCAAAAAGAACCCGAACTACAAAGGTGGTTGGGATTCAAAGCGCATAGTTAACAACAAGCTCACATTCTTGCTTCTCGAAAACTCAAGTGCTTCCTTCACCGCATACAACAGCGGCGAGGCTCAGCTCATTAAGGATGTTCCCACCGAGGAAATCCCGACTCTCAAGAAGGCTGCTGACGGCGGCGATTTCTATGTTGACACCATTCTCGGCACCTACTATCTCAGCATGAACCTTAACAAGGCTCCCTTCAACAACAAGAATGTCCGCAAGGCTCTTAACCTTGCAATTGACCGCGACTACATTGCAAACACCATAATGCAGGGCACATACTCCCCCGCCTATAACTTTGCAGGTCCCGGCGTTGTTGATAACGAGGGTATGTTCTTCGATAACGCAGTTAAGGAAAACGGCGGAGAGACCTATATCAGCAAGGATTATCAGGCTAATCTCGAGGAGGCTAAAAAGGCTCTCGCAGAGGCAGGATATCCCGACGGTAAGGGCTTCCCGACCATCACCTACTCAACAAACGATGCAAGTTACCACAAGGCTGTTGCAGAGTATCTCCAGAGTGCTTATGCTCAGCTCGGTATCACTATGAAGATTGACATTGTTGAATGGTCTTCATTCACTCCTCAGCGTCGTGCAGGCAATTACGATATGGCTCGCAACGGCTGGGTAATAGACTATAATGACGCCTCAAATATGCTTGATCTCTTCACTTCTACCAACGGCAACAACGACGGTAAATACAACAGCTCTGCTTTTGACGCTGACATTGCTAACTCTAAGGTTGCAGACTCCGCAGCTCACTTTGCGGCTCTCCACGCGGCTGAAAAGACCATGATGGAAGATTACGCCTGCATCCCCGTTGCTTATTACAATGACTTCTGGCTCCAGAAGCCCGAGCTTAAGGGCGTATGGCACAGCCCGTGCGGCTATTGGTACTTCCAGTATGCTACCCTTGAGAAGTAATTTCTCTTAAGACACTAAGCACAAAAACAGATCGCCCGTATCGTTTAAGGTACGGGCGGTTTTTATATGCTTGAAAAGATAATAGCCGTATGTTAAAATCATTTTGTACCGAAAAGGCATAATTTTTTCAGATAGGAATGAATAAGATGAGTGTTATTGACAGATTTTTAAGATACGTCGAATTCGAAACGACCTCAAACGAAAACAGCGAGAGCATACCGTCAACGGAAAAACAAACAGTTCTTGCGGATTACCTTGTAAAAGAGCTGAAAAGCATAGGTGTAAGTGACGCTTACCGTGATAAATACGGTTATGTTTACGGACATATACCTGCTACAAAAGGATTTGAGAAGCTGCCCAAAATCGGATTAATTTCTCATATGGACACGTCTCCCGATGTCAGCGGAAAAGACGTCAAAGCAAAAATAATAAAATTTGACGGCACAAATGCGCCGATGATAGATGCCAAATATTCGGGCGAGGATATTATAGTTACCGACCGAACAACGCTTCTCGGCGCGGATGACAAGGCCGGTGTTGCCGAAATAATCGAGGCGTGCCGCGAAATTTGCGATGACGCAGAGCTTTGCCACGGCAAAATTTCGATTTGTTTTACACCCGATGAAGAAATAGGCAGAGGTGCCGACAAGTTTGATTTTGAAACTTTCGACGCGGATTTTGCATATACCGTTGACGGCGGAGAGCTTGGCGGAATAGAATATGAAAACTTCAACGCGGCAGGTGCAAAAATAACCTTCAACGGAGTCAACACGCATCCCGGCACGGCTAAAAACAAGATGAAAAACGCTGTTTTGTATCTTGCGGAATTTATAAATATGCTTCCTGCCGCCGAAGCTCCCGCGCACACCGAAAATCGCGAGGGATTTTATCACGTTTCATCGGTTAACGGCAACGAGAGCAAGGCAACTCTTCATATGATAATCAGAGATCACAACAAGCAAAGCTTTGCAAAGCGCAAGGAATTTATTACCGTACTTGTTGAATTTTTCAACCGCAAATACGGAGAAAACACGGTTTCGGCTGAAATTAAAGACAGCTATTACAATATGCTTGATGTCATTAAAGAGCATATAGACATAGTAGAACGAGCAAAAAAAGCAATGCGTAAAGCCGGTGTGGAGCCGCAAATTACACCGATACGCGGCGGAACCGACGGTGCAAGGCTTTCGTTTGAGGGTCTGCCCTGCCCCAACCTTTCAACCGGCGGAATGAACTTCCACAGTATTTATGAAGCAATACCTGTAAATGCTATGCTCAAGATGGTTGAGGTAATTAAAAACTTAGTAAGCGAATAATTGAATAAAGAAAAAGTCCCGTGAAGTTTACTCTCCTTCACGGGACTGCTTTTATGTATTATTTTTATAACTGCGGTAATCTCTTTCTATCCAAGCCATTAACAGATTAACTATCCGCCTTTGCTCGTCATAAGACAATTCTCTGCCCTTTTCTACATGATACCACTTATTTAAACACCCTCGACAGCAGCAGGCGCAGGCATGCTGAGCCTTAAACACGGGGTGACCGCGCATCGGCGTTTGCTTGCCGTCGTTTGGTATAACCGCCGGTGCAAGACGTTTCTTTATAAAATCCTCCGCATGGCTTTTTACGGTATCCAAGCCTTTTTTGTCGATATAATTTATGTCCTCGTCGGACAGATGAAATTTAGCTCTGAAAGCAGATTTTTGAAGCCTTGAGAGTGCTTCGTCAACAGTCAACCGAAAACTCCTCTTTTCAGTAAAAATCAAGATAAGCATACACCATTTTGACTGCTTTTGCAATGACTCGTTTTTTGCTCGACAGCAGAATACTATCTTGACAGCTTCACTTTTTTCATCATAACAGCCGAATACACAAATACAACGGCTTCTGTGATGGGCATTGCCCACCAAACTGCATTTCCGCCGAAAGCAACAGGCAATAAAAGTATCAGAGCACCGCTTATTACAATACCTCTTGCAACGGATGCGATAAGTGATATCTTGGCTCTCATAATAGCCTGGAAATAGTACGTTGAATAGATATTGAACGGCAGCAGTACAAATGAAATCGCATAAATTCTGATTATTCCGGGAGCTATTGACAGCACCTCGGGAGTGGGCGTCATAAACAGCTTTATAAACACCTGCGGCATAGCCATAGAGAGAACCGTCCAAATTGCTCCGAAAACAGCGGCGGTTATGATATTGTACTTAAGCATTGTCTTAATTCTGTCTGTAAGTCCCGCACCGAAATTACGCGAAATTACGGGCTGTGCCGCCTGACCTATACCGTAAGAGCAGCACTGTACAAGAGTGCCTACAACAACTATTACTCCGTAAACCGCAAGTGCGTCCGTACCGAGATACTCCATTACACGGCGGTTAAACAGCATTGTGGCTATACCCATTGCCACGTCAACTATAAACGAAGAAAATCCGTTGATGCTTATCATTTTAAAGCTGTTAAGTATTCTGAGAGGCTTTACGAATTTCAACGTATTCTTTTTGCTGATAAAATGCGTAAGCATCACAAGAACGGACATTGAAGCTCCCATTGCTGTTGCAATTCCCGCGCCTTTAATTCCCATATCCAATGTGAACACAAAGAAATAATCTCCGAACACATTGAATATACCGCCGAAAATAACGGCTTTTGTGGCTCTGCCGGGGTCACCGTCATTGCGGAGAAACGACGAAAGCAGATTTATAAATACATATACGGGAACAGTAAGCTTTGGGGCTACCATATATTCTTTGCAAAGCGGCATAAGTGCGTCATTTGCGCCGAAAAGCCTGAGAAGCGGTTCCTCGCAGACCCACACCAAGACCCAAAGTATCAACGCCCATAAAGTTCCGAGTATAAATGCAGAGGTAAAATATCCGTTTGCCGCTTTTACGTCATCGCGTTCTCCCCTTGCGACGGCATAAATCACCGAGCCGCCTATACCGCACAAAAGCCCAAAGCTGTATATAATATTCCAAATCGGGGCAATTACCGCCATTGCGGCAGAGCCGTCCGGTCCGTGATACTGCCCTACCATAGCCATATCCACAAGTCCGTAAATACACGCTATCAGTGCACTTCCGAATGATGCTATAAAAAATTTGCGGTAAAGCTTACCGACATTATCCTTTAAAAGATCCATACCTACTCCTTGAATATTAAAAAAGACCGGATATGGAACGGGCATTTCAGCCTGCACCTTATCCGGCTTGTTATTTCCATACGATAACCAGCCCTCCGAGTGAGCTATTGTATTGTATCAACTTTTGTAATCAAAGTCAAGAATTTTCAAAGAGGAGGAAATTGAGAAGAGCATTACAGCCCATTTCAATGTCATTGTATGCTTTGTCAAAGTCGCCTGAATACCATGGGTCGACAACGTCGGATTTGCTTCCCGTAAACTCAAGCAATTTGTGTATTTTGTAATCCGCATCGCCGCCGAATAGTATTTTCATATTACGTATATTGGCGCTGTCCATGCCGATAAACATATCCGCTTCATAATAATCATTTCTTTTTAGCTGAATCGCCTTTTTATCACCTATTGCTATTCCGTGATATAAAAGCTGTTCTTTAGCTTTCGGATATATCGGTTGTCCTACGCCATTCCATATTTCCTCATCACTCGTTGCTCTCGAACATACCGAAAATTTATCCGACACACCGAGATTATTTGCCATACTTTTAAATATAAATTCTGCCATAGGAGAACGACATATGTTACCGTGGCAGACAAATATAATTTTTTTCACTTCCAAACTATAACCCCCATATTATACCTTTCCTATGCCCCATGTATAATTCGCTTTTCCTATTTGATGTGCTGTTATCTCGTCGAGCCGCTCCTCCGGCTTAATAAATGTAACGGTCTTCATACATAAGCGAAAAAGCAAACAGTTTTTTAATCAGCGTCACACTCGTCTGAATCCGTATAAAATTATAAATTACTGTTCTTTTTTGCAATATACTTAACTTTTAAATCGTCAAAAATATTTGCTAATCCTTCCCATGTAAGCTGTCGTTTTTCAAACCAAATCCTCTGTAAAAAACCAAGAGCCTTGTTCGGATTTGCAAAATACAGCTTTGAATATCCGATTCTGTTTTTATCAAGATATGAGTAATAATAATCAAGCTTATTATGAAACTGCTCATATGAATTTTCTCCGCGCCAAACAGTTTCGCACATAGCTCCAAGCCTAGGATAAGTCATTTTGTCCGCTTTTTTCATATTTGGAACATATTCCGTCCATAACGTTGCTTCCGCACCGAGGCAATTTCCGTCGTATAATTTATGGTTGGCAGTATCTTTGAGACTTATGTAGCCGTAAGGCAAATCTATATAATATGCTTTTGAACTTGTATCGATAAACGGTCTGCCGCCCGTGTTTATGTCCCCGCATTTCGTAAAGCCCAAATTTTCGGAAAGCAGCTTATCATCCTTCAAATCCCAACTCCACATAAACGCCTGCTTATTCTTGCCTGCGCAATAATCATTGATTCTGTTCATAAAACAGCACTGAAGCTCATCCTCGTTATTTAAGCCAAGCTTCTTCATCATTGCCTGACAATGCGGGCAAAGATGCCATCTGTGTTTCGGCACCTCGTCGCCGCCTATATGAAAATACTTATCCGGAAAAAGCTCACAAAGTTCATCCACTATATCCTCGACAAATTCATATGTGCTTTCTTTTCCTGCACACAAAACATCATGCTTTACTCCCCAATGGTCGGCGACCGGCAAATTTCTTTCAAAACAGCCGAGGTAATTATAACAAGCCAGAGCACTTCTGCTGTGTCCCGGAATATCAAATTCAGGCATAACCGAAATACCGAAATCATGCGCATATTTGACTATACTTTTAATCTGAGCTTTTGTGTAGTAGCCCTTATGTTGCCTATGATTAAAATTTGTCTTTTTCCTTACCGACCCGATTTGCGTCAGCAACGGATATTTGTAAATCTCAACTCGCCATCCCTGGTCCTCCGTCAAATGCAAATGCAGAAAATTAAGCTTGTGCAGAGACATTTTTCTAATAAACAGCTTGACCTCGTCTACGGGATAGAAATATCTTCCGACATCAAGCATAAAGCCTCTGATTTTATACTTAGGCTTATCCTTTATCGCAATAAACGGAATCGTTCGGCCGTATTCAAACAGTAGTTGCTTGAGTGTTTGCAGAGCAAACACTTTTCCTGCCTCCCCACTCGAATACACAGTGATTTTTTCGTTTGTTTCAAGTCTGTATTCTTCATTTTCAAGAGAAAAATCATGCGTAAAACTAACAACAACATCATTTCCGACCGGCAGTTCGAGTTTACGTATAAAATCATAAAAATCATCTTTAACAGAACCGTTGACATTTCTTTCGTCAAGCGACAAAGATTTTATGAACAATCTTTTTGTTTCATCTGTTTTTTCAAATAACGGAGTTGGGATAATATGAGACATAACAAACCTTTCGCATAATCTATATATTAATAATTATACACTTAACTTGTTTTATTGACAACCGTCCTTATTATGATATAGTTATACCATATCATCGGCAGAAGGTGTATTATGAATAATAATAAAAAAAGCTTTGATAAAAAATGGTACAGCGAAGAGTTCTTGAACGAATTAAAGAGAACAGCCTACGCGGAAGACGACGGAAATTTAACTTACACAGCCAAGTATGCGCCCGACGCCGTATCAAAATACGGCATAGATCCGCGCATGCTCGGCGGACCCATAGGCAAAATGGCAAGGAAACTAAAGCTTGTCCCGGATTTTGTTCTAAACAGTATTCATTTAAAAATAACCGAGAGAAGTCTCGGTTTTTTCAGAAAGGGCTGCGACAGGATTTCTTATGCAAACTGTCATATAAAAGGCGTTTCAATCAAAAACAAACACATTAAAGCTTCCGACGGATTTGATATTCCGATCAGAATATATGAAAATGCGGAATGTGAAGGCACAAGGACGGCAATGATTTTCATTCACGGCGGCGCATTTGTCGGCGGAACGCTCGCGCCGTATGACGAGAGCTTAAAAATGCTCGTTGATAAATTCGCCGTTAAGGTAATCAGCATAGATTACAGGCTTTTGCCCGAAAACGCCTATCCCGCACCGTACAGCGATTGCTTTGACGTATTGGAATATATAAGCCGCAGCTGTGGCGAATTCAAAATAGACAAGGATAGAATTTTTGTCTGCGGTGACAGTGCCGGAGGAAATATTGCTCAAGCGTGCTCTACCAAATACAAGGGTACCGGAAAAATCAAAGCGCAGCTTCTGCTCTATCCTACCTTGAATATGTTCGGTTTTACCGACGAGTATTATAAAAAAGGATATTCCGACTATAAATTCGAACCGTCACAAAAATCTGTTTCAAAAGGCGTAATAAAACAAATGCAAATGCTTACACGCTGCAATTTCAAGCAGATAGGCATACTCTCGCCCGACGAATACAATAATCCGTACATTTTCGACGCAAGCGGCAATGTTCCGACATTTATTACAGTAGGCGCGCTTGACTATCTGAAAAAAGACGCCGTTGCTTGGGCTCATAAGCTTTCAAACGCAAATGTAAAAACAAAGCTTGTCGTATACAACGGGCTAGGCCACGGATATTTAAACGCAACCGGAGTTTTTCCACAAGCAGAGGACGTGATAGACGAAATGGGCAAATTCATATATACGATTTTAGAATTGTAAAAGCAATCTGGCAACGGGTTTCCCGTAAAGACCTGAATATATACTCGCAAAAGCGTCGGAGGAAGCTAATCTCCGACGCTTTTTTGTTTTATTCTGTGTTACGGCAAAATTTCGAGCCAATATCCGTCCGGGTCCTCGATGAAATAGATACCCATTTCAGGATTTTCAAAGCAGATACAACCCATTTCTTTGTGCTTTTTATGTGCCGAATCAAAATCATCTGCCTTAAATGCCAAATGAAATTCGCATTCGCCCAAATCATACGGCTGCGGATGTTCTTTAAGCCAAGTAAGTTCAAGTTCAAAATCGCTTGAATCATTGCTCAAATAAACGATAATAAAATCGTCGGTCGTTTTTCGTCTGACTTCGTGCAAATCAAGTGCGTCATAGTAAAACTTAATCGACCTATCCAAATCGGAAACATTATAGTTTTCGTGAATCATTCTAAAGCTCATATTTCTTCTCCTTTTGCGGATTCTGTATTTTTTATTCGTGATTTATACTGCGGATATTCGGTGGTAAACCTATCAATCACGCTCGGCTCGTTCCAATAATGCATAGGGAAAACGGCGTTGCAATCGACATGCTCCAAAAAATAAAGCATACCGTCGGCATAGTGTTCCTCCTGCCGTGGGTCAAGGGGAACGAATGCAGCATCAAAATGCGTGCCTTTAATTTTGTCAATCTCTACACGATACATGGAGGTCATTTGGCGGTTGTCATTTTCCGACTCACCCTCCCAATGCCAATCGTTCAAATCACCTGCGTGGTAAATTAAGCCATCGCTTGTCTTGACGATAAAAGCAACACCGCTGTCGGTTGAAAGAAGCGTACTAACCTGTGTACCGTTGTCAAGAATATAGGTTTGATTGTGGTAAGCAGTCGTGACTTTCACACCGGCAGGATACTTCTTTTTGCTGATATCTTTCGCCAAAACAGCCTGATAATTCATACCCATATCATCAAGAATTCCAAATACTTTCGGATTGAAATGGTCTTGGTGAAAGTGACTGCAAAAGACTATGGCTTCCTTGCTTTTGTCAAGCCTCGGCATCTCGCCTTTGTAATAATCAAAAACATAGTAGCAGTTCTCGGTTTCAACCAAAAATCCGCTGTGGTTAATGTATGTTATTTTCATAATCCACCTCTATTACTCTTGTCTTATTATATCAAAGCGATAAATCGGAATCAATACCGCACAACATTTTCGATACGAAGCAAAACGCTTGAAACGGTCTACTTGAGTCTCTTCGCTTTTTTAACAAAAAAGCAATTCTAATTGCCGTATAAAATATATAAACAGCAAAAGACTTGAAACAAAATTCGTGAGTATGGTATAATTTTAAAAAATGACGGAGGATTTTCTATGAACAGAAAAAATGCAGGTGCGGTTTTCGGCACTCTCTGCGGACTGACGGCATTGACCGCAATGTCGGCGGAAATATTCTATGATTTCTCGATAAACACAAAATCACCTATACATATGAGTAAGCTCAACAATCTCGTTCAAAAGGTCACGAACACATCCGGCAGCGAAGAAGACGCGAGCGAAAAATACAGCGGACTTACCGGTACGCCCGAAATGAAAAAATGGTACAATGAGCACGGTGAGGATGTTTACATTATGTCCGACTCTCTTCGTCTGCACGGTAAGATATTTAAAAACAACGGTTCAAAATATGTACTTGTCTGCCACGGATACACAAGCAAGGCCAAGCATATGGCCGGTTTTGTAAACAAATTTTACTCACTCGGGTATAATGTTCTGGCAGCAGACGCACGTGCACACGGCGACAGCGAGGGCACGAAAATAGGAATGGGCTGGCCGGAGCGATTTGACGTTATCAAATGGATAAAGCTTATTATTTCTTGGGAGCCAAATGCGCAAATAATCCTCCACGGCGTATCCATGGGAGCGGCGACGGTGCTTATGGCCTCCGGTGAAGAGCTGCCCGAAAATGTCAAGGTTATAATCGCAGATTGCGGCTACACCTCGGAATGGGATGAATTCAAATGCGAAGCAAACGCTCTGCATATCCCGTGGTTCCCCGTACTCAACGCCGCATCTGTGATGTCAAGACTTCGCGACGGGTATGATTTCAAGCAAGCGAGCGCTCTTGAGAAGGTCAAACAAAGCCGTATTCCGACTCTGTTTATTCACGGCTCCGATGACGAGCTTGTTCCATACAGTATGCTCGATAAGCTGTATTCGGCGGCGGCCTGCGAAAAGGAATGTCTGACCGTCAATGGTGCCGGACACGCGCTTTCATCCTCGGTTGAGCCGGAGCTTTATTGGAACACGGTTGAGAGCTTCATTGAAAAATATTCAGAAAAATAAAATTTGAGCCGTGCCGTTCGGCGAAAATAAGCATATATATTTTAAAGACTATTGCGAATAATGTGCAGAATGGATTGTAGCTTCGATGGTAAATACGGAATATGGTAAGGTCAAATTGTCATTGACCTTGCACTTTAACGAGTATAATAATTTTCGGCTTCTGTTAGACGGGAAAGAACCTATGGACTTTGAAAATACGGGAAAAGCAATCAATTATGTATTTGAAACAGAAGTCGGAAATCATATTTTAACATTTGAAAGCATTCCTTTCGAGAAAAATCAATTAGGAAAATTGAAATTTTCGTTTTTATCCGAATCATTTCAAAAGAGAATATTGAATCATTTGCTTGCTTTCAGATATGATTTATCCTGTTTCAAAGTAACATACATACTGTATATTCATCGTAATGCAAAATTGGAAATTGCCATTAAAACAAGCTGCTACAATAATTTTCTTTATATAAGGGCTAAATGTTTGCATCCTGTAATTGTTCAAAGCTCAAATGTAAAAGTTAGGAAAGAAGAATTTTCTGTATTATATAATAAGCTTTTGAAGAAGAAATTTTATTTTTCTCAGATGGTTATTTGGACAATTTATTTTATTTTGTTAATAACGGTTTTTGGCGGACTTGCTATCTATGATATTATACATTGGGAAGCAGATGTCTACATAGCAGGGTTTAATAAAATTTCAGCATTGTTTTTGGGTGTTTTTCCGCCGCTTATTATGACTTTATTTTCTTATTTTTTCTGTATTGTAAATCTCGTTAAACAATACAACAATAATTATTTATGCGAATAAATGATTATATGTTTTTGTAAAGTAGGAGGCTTTTTATGAAAAAGTTAATCTGTATTATAATGTCTGCAATTATTATAATTATGTTATTTATGCCCTCATTTACGATTTGTGCAGCAGATACAAATGAATCAAAAAAGATAACTGAATTTACAAACGGGATTGCAAACTTGGCAAGGAAATATGATTCGGAGAAAGAGTTTGTTACCTCCGAAGGAAATGAAACGGCACAAATACAAGCTTTTTCCGCTGAAAATAAAGTAGATGAAACCGATAACACTGCTACACAGGAATATACCTTGCAGGATTTTCAGACAGCCCGATTGATTGTCCGTGCGAACGGTAAATTTGACGAGTTCGGCGCAAAAGAACATGTCAGCGGTTTTGAGGACTTTCATATTTTGCAATATGAAAGTCCGGAAACGACTATGGAAGCTTACATAAATCTAAAAGCGGAGAAAAATGTGAAAAGCGTTGCACCGGATGAAGTTGTGGCTCCATTGCAGGGCAAAAAAGTTAAAACCGTTTCTGCAAGTGAACTTGAAGAAAAAGATTACCTTTGTGACTGGAGCGTAAATAGAACCCAATCAAAACGGTTGCAAGAGTATTTATCGGCAGAAAACATACCGATGCAAGATGTCGTAATCGGCGTAATAGATAACGGTGTATATTATGACCACAAGTTTTTAGAAGGCAGAATATTACGGACCTATTATAACAATACCGAAAGCGGCACGCCTAATGATGAATACGGGGCACCTGAGGATCACGGAACGGCAGTATGCAGTGTCATTGTTGATAACACACCGCAGAATATAAAAATAAAAATGTTTAAGGTGCTGAACGATAACGGGTTAGCTCCGACCTCAATGATTGCAAGCGGTATCTTGGAGGCTGTTGAAAGAAATGTTGATGTTATCAGCATCAGTTTAGGATATTTTGATAAATCCGGTTTGACGGCTGAAGCTGTTAGGAGAGCGTATGCCTGCAATATACCTATGTTTGCATGCGTTTCAAATGACAGTACGGTAGACGATACAGTTGTGCCTGCCAATGTAACGGAATGTATTGCCGTGACATCTTCCGACATAAACGGTTTGATTTCCGAATGGACAACATGGACTTATAAGACAGATGTTGCCGCACCGGGCGAGGATATTGCTGTTGCCACAATGCAGGATGAATATGATATTTGGTCGGGAACTTCGTTTGCAACCCCTTGTGCTGCTTCTTTAGGAGCAATTTTAAAGTCAGTTTATCCGAATATAACAGTTGATGAAATAGATGAACGAATAAAGAAAACGGCATTTGCAATTAAAGAATTTCGCGGATATACATCTGCGCAGGGACAGCATTTGGATGATGTCTATACAATTTTTCAAGGCGCAGGGATGGTTCAGTTTTGCAATGCATTAGGCATTGATAAACTTGCCGCTGTACAAACCAATTTGGAAGATAAAACATATATCGGTGCGCAGCTATGCTCTATGCAATGTACAGATAAAAATGCCATAATTCTATATACAACCGACGGTACTTATCCCACATTAGAAAACGCCATTGAATACACTGCGCCGTTTGAAGTTACGAAGCGAACCCGTATTCGTTCCGTGGCATATTACCCGGATGCAGAGTGTTACAGTGATGAAATTGACATAACGCCACGCATCCACTACATTGATGATGAGTCGTGTTTTGAAATTAACCAAGACGGAGTAATTACAAAATACAAGGGAACAATGCAATGCCTGTATGTTCCCGAAACAATAAACGGTATTTCTGTGACCGGATTTGAATCGGGTGCTTTTAATAACAATCGAATTATTGAATTGACTTTGCCGAAAACAATAAAAGAAATTCCCGAAAATGCTTTTTCTAACAATACCGCATTGGAATATATATCTGCCGAAGGTGTTACTGTTGTTTGCGACTCAGCGTTTTTCTATTCAAAATTACGGTATGCCGAACTGCCAAATGCAAAAGAACTCGGTGAATTATCTTTTGCACGCATCAAAACTTTTCTCAAAGGTGATTTTTCTTCCGTAGAAAAAATAAACACCAGAGCTTTTCAATATTCATCAATTTTATATTTTGACGGACCGAAAGTAACTGAAATCAGCAGTGAAGCTTTTAGAATGTGCAGACAGCTTCTTTGGGCTAAATTCCCTGTATGTAAAACATTAACAAACAGCGGCGTATATCCAAACGGTATTTTTTACAACTGCCATATGTTGCTTCAACTTGAAATGCCGTTGATAGAATACATACCAAAACGAACATTTTACGAATGCCAATTAAAGGAAGCGAATTTCCCGTTCGTAACCAAAATGGATGAGCGCGCATTATGTTGCGCAAATTTGGAGTATATCTATATGCCGTCTCTTTTATCTGTTCCTAACGAAGCTTTTGGAGGAACTGATTCGGATGACAGTTCTAATCCGCGCATATGTATTTTGGATAATGCGGTGGATATCGGAGAAAATGCTTTCGGCGAAAGTGCAACCTCAAGGGCGGAGTTTTCACATTTGGAGATTGCCAAAAGCTTGCCGCATACCGATTCAAAGATACCGTGCATAATCTCACTTCCCTCAACATTCAAAGAGTGTACGGAAGATACAAAGGGCAGGAATTATACGGTTTACGGTACTAAAGGAACATATGCGGAGCAGTGGGCAAATGAAAACGGACACACATTTGTTGAAATCTCGCAGGACACTGCCGTGCTTACTCCACTGCCTGAAAAATATACCGATGCGGACAGTGTTTTAACCGCAGATGTTATCGGCTTTAACCGTACTTATCAGTGGTACGCAAATGATACGAATGATAACACCACAGGTACTCCAATACCAAACGCAACAGGTAAAGAGTTTAACCCTGCCGATTACCCTGCAAAGTATTATTATTGTGTTGTAACAAGTACCGATGTAGGCTATGACCCCATTGAAATCCGTACAAATGTAACGGAGAACACCACATATCAGTCAGCCGATTACACCGAGTACAACAAAGCAGTTGAACAGGCAAAGGCACTTGATCGCAGCTTGTACACCGATTTGACCGAGCTTGACGAAGCACTTTCGGCTGACATAGGCGGATTGTCAAACGCACAGCAAAACATCGTTGACGATCAGACGGCAAAAATCAAAGGCGCTTTGGATAACCTTGTTTTGAAGCCTGCCGATTATTCACGGGTTAATGAGCAAATCAATACCGTTCCCGAGCATTTGGAATATTACACAGATGAAACCGTTAATGCCTTGAACAAAATATTAAACGATATTGATTACGGCTTGGATATTACAAAGCAGGAGGTAGTAGACTCTTACGCCGAACAACTGCAAAACGCAATTTCTGCGCTTGAATACAAGCCTGCGGATTACACCGAATATGACAAAGCGGTTTCTGAAGCCAAAGGACTTGACAAAGAGAAATATGTTGATTTCTCACGTGTTGAAAAGGAATTGGCTGTTGATGTCGACGGCAGAAATATCACGCAGCAGGAGGAGGTAGACCTCCAAACAAAGGCGATACTTGCGGCGATAGATGCACTTGAAGAAAAGCCGCAGGAACAACCGATTATCAATCCCGAACAAGATAAAACGAACGGCAACACAACACCGGATAAACCAAGCAAAAACGAAAGCGTTATTTCGCCCATGACAGGCAGTGAAACATACACGGGTATTTTCACAGCCTTGGCGGCTCTTTCCTTTGCAACGGTATTGCTTGTTCGGAAGAAAAAAGATAATTAAATATATTTTCGGCAGAAAATTGATAGAAATATAATTTTACCTTTCTATTTTTGATGGATAAACAATATGTAAAGGGCAAACTTAAAAAAGAGGGTTTAAAGTTTTATTACTTTAAGCCCTCTTTTTTTGAAATGTCTCTCAAATTTTTTGCTCATTTCAATTCGTGTTACGATTTTGATTTGAGCGATGTCTCTCAAAAGTCTCAGTCATAAATGCTCTAAATCGCACTAAAATGACTTTGGAATTTTGAAATTAGCTGTCTCTTAAAATCTCTTAAAAACTCTCGGAATATTTTAAGTCAAAGAAAAGATGCCCGAATGCTACTGTAAAAAGCAGTATTCGGGCATAAAAAAGCCTCGGAACAAATTGTTCCGAGGTATTGGCTGGGGACTATGGATTCGAACCTTAAATGACGGAGTCAGAGGCTCGCAATCTTTTTTCAAAACCGCCTATCTAAGCCGTTTTTCAGACTTTTCGTCTCTCAAAAATCTCTCGGAATTTTATTTTTGCTTATAACCGCAAATTCGTATGAGGAATTGCGAACCTTACACTGAGGTGTCGTTTGAAACGCAAAGTCTACTACTTTATCAATCTTCTGTATTTCATAACCATTAAGGCTATCAAACATAGCCGCTAAGCGATAAGGATCGCAATTTTCACCATCGACAAAAATTCGGAAGGTTTGATTTCTCGAACCCTTTTCGGCAAACTGAAGGATATAGCTTTGGCTATATCCTTTTAAACACTTAAAACCTAAATGTTTTACTCTCCCCTGCTTTAAATTCAACTGTTTGTGATTTACCGCCGGCTTTAATATTAAGCTTTTGGTCAATATCCGAAGTAACGGTTGCGTTTATTGTTTTACCGCCGTCTGCCCATTTTAATTCAGTTACGGTAGCACGGTTACGGGTTTTAATCCCTTTAAGCGTTCCGTTTTCAAAACCCGAATTCGGGAGGGCCGGAAGAAACTCAATATCATTATTATGTGAATAAACAAGAGCTTCATTTATAATTCCGAGATAGCCTATCGCAAAATCAGTACAATAGCAACTGCCTTGGTCATAATCGTGGTTAGTCATTAGTGAATCGTACCTGATTTTATGGTTCATAAGTTTAACGAGGGCATCTGTTAAAGAATCTGAATCCTTTAACCTTGAAGCAATAAGACTGCGGTGAACAAGTGCGTGTGACGCTTCATTTTCACTCTGTCTGTTTGCAATTGCCTGCTCGCAGGCTTTTGTCAGTTCATCATTTTCCTGCGTTTCAAAAAGCGGCCATACACCGTAAAGATGACTTAAATGACGATGTTTATTATTTTCATCAAATGAAGTTGTTGCCCATTCTTTAAGAGCGCCTGTTTCATCATAAAGATACGGCGGAAGATTTTTTTCAAGTTCCTGCCATTTAGAAGTATCAGCACTTTTATCAATGTCGCCCATAACTTTAATAAGCATATTAAGATTATCACGGCAGGCAGAAATATCAATAGCACAGTTAGCATCCGATGGGCTGTTATAATTTGACGGATTATTTTCAGGCGAATAGCTTGGCAAAATGCAATATGTTTCACCGTCATTTAATGATGTTTTGCCCTCTTCATAATGAATAGAACCGTCTTTTGCGGTATAATATTCAGGGCTCATCAGCTGACTCCAATAATTTGCACTTTTCAACAAGAGCGGATATAAAATATCTTCTTCAAGCCTTAAATATCCACGCTTTTTAATTTCTTCAATTTGACTTTCTGTTAAGTCTTTTTCGGTAACAGAGAGAACCGATTTAAGATTTTCAAGGTCAAATTCATCACTTAAAGGAATATTGATATTACCATATGAAAGAAGAGTTTCATAAAGCGGGTTAATCATCCAAGATGTGCCGGCGTTCCAATATCTGAAAGGATAAGGATAGCAGGTTTCGGTGATTACCGCTTTATCACCATCGGTATTGACCGGAGCCTGAATAGCGTCTTTAAACCCATGTGTTGCATATGCATTTTCTTCCCAATCAGGAAGTTGTCGCAAAATGAAATATGCATAGCCGATAGGGCTGCGTGACATATTGCTCGTATTCATTGAAGAAGTTTGCAAATTAACATTTGCATCCATTGTATATTTACTGCCCCAGCCTGTGTTAAATTCACCTGTCCACATACCGTAAAGTCGGCTTGTGGAATAACCCGAACAGCAAAGATACGCATATCTGCCGGCATAATATGTACGCTGAGCAAGAGCAGAATTTATTTTCTTTTTACCCTTTTGCATTTTTAAAAGTGTTTCATTTGACTCAAAATTATCATCACCCAACGAAAGTGTAATACTGTCAAATTGCGGCTGATAAATTTCCAAGTGATTATTTAACGCTTTATCATAATCAAAATCATTATTACCTGCATATTTTGCAGCTACACATTCAAGCTTTGCTATACAATCTTCGACAAGTTTGAAACCATTTTGCTTTTCAAAATCATCAATTTTTCCCATATCGTAAGTTCTGTCACTTACGGTAAGAAGATAAACACTGTCGGCATCGGTTATTTTAATGCCTGTATTTTCACCCAAAAACTGTGTTTCGTCTGTTTTCTTATCTATCAATACTTTTTCTTTGTTTCCGCCTGAAGTAATTACATAAGTTACTGTTGCATAACCGCCGTTTTTAAGTTCACTTTTTTCATAATCAGGATAGTGTGAAACAAGCGCAAGGTAGTTTGCATTATCATCAGTTAATTTTTTATACTTCATATTAGCTTCGTCACTGTCGCCGAAATTTGCAAGAGTTGAAAGGTTATCAAATGATAAAGTTAAATTAAGCTTACTGCCGGAAGATGATTTATTAAGCTTGGTAATCACAACATCATCTGCCATTGAAGTGAATGATGTACGCTTCCAAGTGCCGTTTTTATCCGTAAAATCAACACCGACCTGCGATGTTTCATAATCTGTATAGCGAATATATTTTTTAGTGCTTTTCTTATCAAAATCAAGCCGTAATTGGCCGCCCGGGTGATAACGGTATACGTCATCATAGTTTGCATTATCCGTAATATCTTTACATTTAATAATACTTTGCTTTACTGTTTCAAGTTCATCATAAGTTTGAGGACAAGTACGCTGATTTTCATTAGGCATTATAAAATGCATATTTTGAAAAATAAATGTGTCGCTGTACGGACTGCCGCTTGTAATAAACCCTTGAAGTCCGTTTCCGGATACCATCCCCTGCCTCCAAGATTTAGTTTTATTTTTCCTCGAATCTTTAAGCTCGGTATAATTATATGAAAATGAAATTTTAGAAGTATCTTTAAATAGAGATTTAATATCACCTTCGCTGACTTTGCCCCCTGAACAAGATGCCAACGAAAACGCCAAAGTTACAGTTAATAACACACAAAGTGCTTTTTTTACATATCTATTCATAAACTCACCTCGTAAAAATTATAACATACAGACATAAAAAAACAACACGACATTATCTTTATGTAAATGTCGTATTATATTATAATAAGCAATGTGATTTAAATGGATTTCATTTGGAACAAAATACAATTTGCAATAACAGATTTGGATGGCGGCAAACTCGGCGAAAAAATACCGATGCACGTTCACGCAAAAGGCTGCTATGAACTGCATTTTGTAACCGAAGGTAAAGGCACGCTTATAGCCGATGGCAGAGAAATTGAATTAAAGAAAACGATTTTTTCATTAATTTCTTGGCATAAAAATTCCCTCCTGATGTATATTCTACATCAAGAGGGCTCTTTTTTCTATTGTCCATTTTTTACGGACTTGTTCAAAATCGAATTGCATCCTTTTTGTGTGTCTTATCATTTTTAGGCTTGTATGAGAATTTTAAGAAATGTTTTTTAAAATCTTTGATTTCTTAACAGTGCTTACGGTTGCCTGAATTATCGGACCGGAGAGCCAAACGGTGGCAATTGTGCAAATTCCGAATTTACCGCCAAGCAAAACGCCGATAATTACCATTATAATATCAAGAACCATTCGTACGATTTTGATTTTCCACCCGTTTTTTTCGGCAAGCGAAAATGTGACTGCTTCATATGAGCCCCTGCCGAAATCAGCGGCGGAGTAAAGCCCCGTTCCGAACGAAAATATAGCAATGCCAAGCAGCATTATAACAAAATTAACCGCTTTAATATCTGTATAATGCTGAATTTTTGTGAATACATCCACGAAAAAACTGTAAATGATTTGGTAAAGAATTGTGCCGACATTGATTTGCTTTCTGTCATAGAAAAATGCAAAAATTATCATTGCCACAGCCACAACAAGCGACGATGTGCCGATTGACATACCTGTCACATTCGTCAGCCCTTGCCACAATATCGCAAGTGTTGCGCCGCCGAAACCTGCGCCTATTGCAAGCGTAATTCCGTATGCGGATATTATTGATCCGATAACAATCATCAGCGTTTTTGTTGCATATTTTTTAAATTTCATATTATCGCCTACAAAAAAATAAGACTGTAAACTCTGCTGTTGTGTTCAGAAACAGCAAAATTTATAGTCTTCATCAGCCGAGACAGCTTTATTTTTTTGATTATACACCCGAGATTTTATAAAGTCAACGGTTATAAATATGATTTTCTGTATTCGCTCGGAGTTTTTGCTCATTTCAATTCGTGTTACGATTTTGATTTGAACGTTGTCTCTCAAAAGTCTCTGCCAATTGTGTATCACAAGTTTTCAACAAATTCGTATGAGGAATTGCAAACCTTACAATGAGGTGTCGTTCGAACACAAAGTCTACTACTTTATTTTTCTATTTTGCAATCTCTATTGAAAAAGTACTATTGTTATTAAGCGCCGGCTTAAAGCAAAGCAGCTCCACAGCCTTTGCGTATACTCCATATATCAGCACTTTATTCACCTGCGATTGAGATAATTTTCGTTCGGTTACAGTATGTATTCCATCATTCTTTTCTTTGTTTTCAGCCCCATTTTTTCATAGAATTTTTCTGCCGGAGTGTTCCCTGTCCATACATTCAGTGTTACTTCGTAGCAGTCCATCCTTTTTGCCTCTTTTTTGACATAATCAAACAGAGCCTCGCCGATATGCTTTCCTCTTTGTTCCTTGTCTACGCACAAATCGTCGATATACAGTAACTTGAACGGTACTGTATTGTTAGAAACAGACTGTTCCTGTAACTGACAAAAGGCATAGCCTACACAGATGTCACTGCCGTTTACGGCAACATAAATCGGCTTTTTGTCATCATTTATCATTTTCACCAACTCGTCAGTCGTGTATTTGGTGGTGCCGGATATAAAAATATCCGGGCGTATGTCGGCGTGTATTTGGAGCACCTGCTTCAATAACTCGATAATCCTCGGTATATCCTTTTCTTCCGCTCTTCTGATATTCATACTGTATTAGCTCCTAATGAATAAATTTTCGAATTTATTATATAAAGATTATTCTTGTCAGTCAATTTAAAAGTTAATACCTGAATATACTCCGTAGTGGTCGGACACATACCCGTTGTTCAGGTCGTTCAGCACGGTATAATCTACTGCTTTTCCGTCGGTAAATATAAAATCGATAGGCTCATTACCGGTAGAGCGATAGCCCCATTCTTGATATGTGGCTGTCTTTTTTGCTCGGTTCGTGCAGTCGTTCAGCTTGGACGCAACGAGCTTATAAGCCGATCCGTCTTGGGTTTCGTTGAAATCACCGGTCAAAACGGTGCAGTCGGTATTGTTGTATTTTTCTTTTAGCTCATTGAGTTTGTTCATAACTACATTTGCACCGAAATCAGCTGCCTGCTCCGATGCGTTATCCAGATGAGTGTTCATAAAAATGATGTTTTTGCCGTTCTGCTTATTCAGCAGAACAACATAGCTGCAAATTCTGTAGCATCCGGCTTCACAGTGATTACCGTCTTTGTCGATGTAGGTGTATTTGCTTTCCTTTTCGGGAGTTTCGCTGAGCCAGATTGTGTTCTTTTCCACAGCGGAAAACTTGGTTTTGTTCCAAAATACAGCATTCATTTCGCTGTTCTTTTCTTCGCTGTCGCCGCCTCGCTTTACTCCGTAGTTTTCATAATCCGGCATAGTAGATTTGAGCTTTTCCAGCCAAATAGAATTCATTTCCTGCGTGCCGATTATGTCCGGTTTTATACTGTTCATATAGCTTGCAAATCGGTCGCAGCGTTCTTCACTTGAAGTGCCGTCTAATTTTTCACCAAAAGCGGCAGCAACATTGAATGTTACTGCGCTTATGTCGCAGTCAGCGTTTTTCGGAGGTGTATATGTCACTTTAGGTGAGCGATAAACGAAGCAAGAAGAAGCGATAACAGCACCGACGATTATCAGAGCCACTACGGTATTGTAGGTATTGACTCCCTTTTTGTGAACTGCGTTCTGCAAAATGAATCTAATGAAATATATCAAAAGAGTCAAAATCAATCCCGCCTTTGCCCTTGCGCCAAATCCGACAGAGCAAAATGACATCAGTACCGTCACACCGAAATTTACGCTGAATGCAATAATATCACGCTTGTATCCGCTTTTGGCAGAAGTGAAGAAGGAGCAAATTATTTCTGCAATACCAAAAATCACAGCACAGAGTATTGCCGACACAGCAAACAGATATGCCCTGTCGCTCAATATGGCGGTTAGGTCTATTCCGTGGTTGTGTATGCTTGCCGCAAAAGTGATTAGCGAAACATTTTTGTGACCTGCATAAAACATCGGCAGGCACAACACAGCAAGGGATGCTAAAAAAGAGAGCAGCCGCATTATGTGCCACGGGGTTTTAGCCTCAGAATCTTTTAATATGCTTCCGAATTTTTTGTTTGTTTTTGAATGATTATCCATTTTTATTCTCCAAAATAAACAGTAGCGTTTCTGTCGCTGTCCGCACCTCTGTTTACCAGCGGCAAAACAGCCTCACTAATGCTCGATAGGCCGATTGAATTGAGCTTTTTACCGAATGGTTTTGCAAGACGGTCGGCTTTCTTCAACACTGAACATGTCATTTTGTATTCTGCGGAGGAAGTAGGTATGTTTCCGTCGCCTCTGTAAAGATTTGCCGCAATGTTGATAACAAAGGGGACTACTTTTTTTGAGCTGATTTTGCTTATTTCGCTCTTGCTTACACCGCTCGAAAAACGAACGAAGTGCCATACCTTTCCGAATGTAAGATGATTTAAAAATTTAGCAAAACGGTGAATAATGGGCTTGTATTTTTTACTCGTTTCCTTAGAGATACTCATGCCTACGGCAAAGTCGGCAAAATTGTCGTAGTCATATTCGGCATCGTACAGTGCTTTTGATACAACGCCCAAAAACAAGTCTTTTGTGTACTCCTCGAGGGCAAGCCCGTTTGTATCGATGCTGTCTGCGCAGTCTGCACAAATGGTTTTTATTTCTGCTTTTTTCTGTTCTTTGTTCAGCACTATTTGGCGATAATACGGCGGAAATCCCGTTAATGCCGCTGTAGAAATATCATAAAACTTTTTGTTTCCTATTTTGCAATAAGAAATGTTGTGCATATGCGTATGACCGGTAAGCACAAAATCAAAGCCTAAGTCGGAAAGCTGCTTCCTGCGCAGCTCATATTCACTCAGCATATCACCCTTTGCAACAGCCGCATATATAGGCGACGGCGGCACAAGAGGGTGATGTGTCATTGCTATAATGTATTGACCGTCTCTTTTTGCATTGTTCGCTTCTGTTTTTACCCAGTTCATCAGTTCGTCGCTGAATCCGCAATCGGGATCGCCGTAGTCATCGTTGAGTGCAAACAGGCGGTATCCGTCTGCAAGCTGTGCCACATACGACATTGTGCTTTTGTGTTTTGCGATGGCATTGTTATAGCCAAAATCGCCGTAATATTTCAAAAGTTGTGTTCGTTTTACTGACTCAACCTCTATATACTTGTCGTTTTTGTCTATGCCGTATGTGGGCATACGAGGAGTGGTATAGTCGTGGGTTGCGGTTATGACATACACTCTCTTGCCCTTTTGCTGCAGCTTTTTCAGAGCGGCTTTCATCTCGTCGTGAGAGGTCCTTTCGCCGTTATATGTAAGGTCACCGCTTATGAGAACAATGTCCGGCGTATCATTTTTGCACAAGCAGTCAAAGGTGTGCTCAACGATTTCTTCGCTCCTGCTGAAAAAGAGCTGGCCCGGCTTTGGCTTTTTGTTTTTGTCAAAGCCGTCCACAAAATTCTTTTTTGAATAGTAATGGGTGTCGCTGATAACCGTGAATTTCAGTTCATCATTCATTCTTCTTTACCTCTGTTATTGGCTTTTATGAACTCGTCTTTGTCGTTTAGATTCCATACACATTTACCTAAGATGTATTCAGCCTTTTCTTTCTTGCTCATTTTGAATGTAAAAGGTCTGTTGTTTTGGATTTCGTCATAGACAGGAGCGGCGAGAGTCGCTTTTCCGTCGTGCAGTGAGCAAGCCGCCAAAATTACAATGTCGCTGTCATTAGGCAAAATGACGGTGCTGTTTTTAGGTACATCAAATTCGACAATATAAAAGTACATACTTTTTGCAATTTCATCCTTGCCGTTTTTGTGACAATGGGTTGCTTCATATGCGATTTTGCCTTTTTTGATATATGCGGTTTCACCGAAGTCGTACAAATCCCATCTTGCAAAACGCTCAAAGCAAGAATTTACCTTTGCCTTTACTTCTCTGCCGTTTATGACAAATTCGGCGTCTTTATCCCCGACCAATGAGGCGCAAAGGAGTGCAATTTTGCTGTCTTTACTGCCCGTATTTATCTTTTGTGCAGAGGCAGTAAGAGCGTTGTTTCCATTCTTGTTAATGATGAATTTGTATCCGTTTGAATTGATTTCATCAGGCACAATTTCAAACGGAACAGTGTAGTCATAGTCGCCGCATTCGCCTTGCTTTGTGATAATATTTTTGTCGAGAGGCAGTTCAATCGGTACAGCCTTTTCCGCTTTTACCTTTTCACCGCTCTTTAGCTTGAGTGCAAAACTTTTGATTTCGTATGGTTTAAAGCTTGTAATAAGTTTTCCGTCCTTTATTTCGGCCTTACCCTTGTATTCTTCACTTGCAAAAACTTCTTTTGCATCCTCTATGCCGTTTCCGAGTGTGAGCGAAAATTTGTTTATGGTTTTGTTTGCGCCCTCATTGAGCCTTATGATAATTTCATCGCTGTTTTCGGCTTTTTTGATAGCACGAACAATGACATCATTGGAAGAAACGCTGCCGAAAGAATAATTTGTACCCAAAGCTCCGTTGTGCTTTTTGCAAATATATGCAGTCATAGGAGTAATGAATTTTCGTGCCTCAAGCTGTGTGTCTGTGCCGACATCTCCCTTGTGGCTGAAAATTGCGAATGAATATCTGTTGAGCCCCAAGTCCATCATTGACTGCATAGAGTCGATTCGATAGTTGTGCTTAGGCGTGTGCAGAACAGTAAATCTCAGCGTGCTGTCGTTGAATTTGTCCCAGCCGTATTTACATTCGCTGATTACGGATACACCGCTTTTTCCGTTTTTGTCTGTAATGTCTGCCCAATTTTGAGCAGGTACCTCATAGAGTTTGTCGCACATATTCTGCCTTTTTATTGCACCGAGTCCCAGGTCAAATGTGGCTGTGCCGTTGCTTACATTAAAGCTGAATTGCTCTTTTGCCAATGTGCGCAGAGACTGCCATTCTATTTCGGAATATACCTCTACACATTTTCCGCCGTCCGAAAGTGCAATAATGTTTGTAAAGGTACTCTTTTTGTCACGCTGTGTAACCTTGAATGCGACACGGCATGGGCCGTTTTCGATTATTTGCATTTTAGATTTAACGGGGATTCTGTCTGCCGCATTTTTGTTTTCGTTATAATCCATTTCCCACGCAGGCCAAACGCGTGAGCCGTTGTACTTGAGCAGCCCGAGAGAAACAGGCTCTTTCAAAATTTGGAAATTGTTTTGTTCCTTGTCAATAATTGACTCAATATCGCCGTTTGGATTTAGGGTGACGATATACTTTTGATTTTCCATTCTGTTCTTTGAGATGGAAACAGCACTTTCTGCGTCGCACGGTATATCGCTTACTCTCGCATCATAAATTCTTGTACCGAGACTCTTTACATCTGCAATGAACAGAATTTCGGTATAAGTGTTGGTTCGGTTTATAACTTGACTCTTAATCTCGTTTCCGTCATCATCGAACACTCTCACATTTTTATTGCCTATACCGCTCAGTCGGGCAGTTACGGTCTGCTGCCTTTGGGACTCAATCAGGTTGTATACCATAATAGGTGTACCCTTGCAAAAATCTGTTTTCATATTCAGTGCCAGTGCCGATGCAGAAGCTTCCAGCTCGTTCGCAAATTGATTCATTGACACGGCATAGTCGTTCCATGAACGCCTGTAAACTCTTTGGCAGCTTGTACCCGGAATATCATCGTGGAATTGGTGAGCAATGAATCTTTTCCAGGCTATGTCGATAGCACTCTTGTTATATTCTTTGATGCCGAGATAAGATGCGGTTACACTTGCTCTTTCTGCAATGTCAGCCAGTTCCTGACATCTTCTGTTCCAGCGTTTTCCCACCGCTCTGGAAGTGTAACCGCCTACTGCGTGGTCTTTCATGACCAGCTCATTGTTCCAGACAGGGAGCTTCGCCTTTTGCTCCGGTGTGAAATTTTCGTCAATATCGTGATAAATTCGGTCGGCTGAAGATGCCAAAACCTCAATATCACTGCTGTTGTTTTTGCTTATTTCTTTTTCAACAAATTTTACGCTTTCTTCCTTGGGTGCGCCGCCACGGTCACCGATTCCGTGGAAAATATAAGTCATATCGAGATCGTATTTTTCATTCTCTTTCAGTTTTTTTTGGACAAAATCCCAGTCACGCAATTTTTTGAGCGTAAAGTAGTAGTCGTGAGGATTTACACTCGCATATATCTCGTTACCGTCTACGCCTCTCCATCGACCTATGTCAAACGGCACTCCGTAGGCACTGCCCCAAGCGAGCTTTTGGGTGGTGAATCCCATCAGATTGGCGTGACTTGCGATGCTCGGCAATGCCCAGCCGAAGCCAAAGCAGTCCGGCAAATATATATCAACGCTTCTTTTTCCGAATTTTTTGTCAAAATATGAGTTGCCGAAAAGAATGTTTCTAAACAAAGCCTCAGGTGACGGAATGTTTACGTCTCCGTTTTCAAATGATGAACCGCAAACATTCCATCTTCCTTGTTTTATATATTCTTTCATTTTGTCAAAAAGTTCCGGATAATACTCCTCCATCAGCTCGTATCTGTATGAGCCTTCAAATGAAAAAGTGTATGTAGGATATTTTTCGAACAACTTGAAGTTGTCAACAAGTGTGTTGTAGATATATTTGCTTACAGTAGTTTCAAAGTCCCAGCTCCAAACGGTGTCGAGATGTGCGGTTGCGACTGTATAGATTTTCTTTTTATTGCTCATTGTTTTTATTTTCCTCGATACTTTTTTTATACTTTTTGTGTAGGTACAATGTGAGTATTTGGAGCAGAATTACTGCTGCCGCCCCTGCAAAAATGCTTGCCCCGTTTATAACAGCGGCTGTGCTTAAAGCTATAAATGTGCAGATTTGTATGCCCGACAAGATTATATTTCGCTTATATCCGTTTTTTGTATAAGAAAACAGGGATATAACCGCACAAACCAGCGAAATCAAAATAACTGCCGCAAAGGATATAAAGCAAAGCAGCATCGCTTTGTTTTGGAACACCGATGCGGAATCCGAAATGATACTTTTAATTATTGATATAAGATTTATACCTGCACCGTTCACTTTATATACAGGTATCAGCAGTGCGACTATCGGCAGAAAAAACGATATGAGTCTGACGATTGCTATGGGCGAGCCGACGGAGGACTTCTTGAGTCCGTTCAAAAAATTATCGAATCGTTCCCATTCTTTTTCTGCCTTTATTTTGTCGCTTTCGAGCCTTTCGTCAAAGCCGTATTGCACGATATTCACGCCGCAGCTCGGACAGTTTGGCTTGAGATAAAACGGGCTTAACTTGGCACCGCATTTAGGACATTTGTTACTCATTTTCGTTGCCTCCTATCGCCTGAACTTTTGCTTTTTCTTCTCGTCTGTTTTTTAAGTCTTCACGAATTTGCTTTAGCTTTTCGCCATTCAGATTGTAGAATGCGTACGGAATAAGAGTAATGAGACCTAACAGTTTAGGTATCAGAATAAACAGCGCCCATATCCACAAGTCAGTGTGTTCTCCTTTTACGGCTACCGAATTACCGACTGTGTCTTTAGTGAAAGTTAAACCTATCAGAGGCAGCAGTGCAGTACCGATAGAGGTGGACAGAGAACCGGTCAGCTTGCCTACAAAGGTGAGTACGGAAAAGCTGACTCCCTCATTTCTTTTTCCCGTTTTCCATTCCATATAGTCTACCGTGTCGCCTATCATCTCAGTAGGAATGACATTGTTGACAGTTTGGAAAAAGGCAAAGAAAAAGTTTTGGAGCATAAGCAGAACAGAGATGGCAACAACATTTGTTTTATAAAATCCGAGGCCGCAGAAGAATACTGCCGTGCCCAAAACAGCGTTGAAAATAATATTCATCATAACTATATGCTTGTTGTCCATTTTTTCTTTCAGCTTTGGTATCAGCAAATATGATATAAAGCCAAGCAGAGTACCCGGCAGAGTTATCCACAAAACAGCAGAGTTCAGGTCGAGTACCTCCGAATAGTAGTAGGTCTGAAAAACATTTGATATACCGCCGAGACTTCCGAGCACATTCGCAACAATAATTAGGAGCAGCGGCTTGTTTTTAATGAGAACTTTGAAGTTATCAAGCAGTGACGGCTCCTTTACGCTTTGACTTACTCTTTCTCTTATTTTCAGTCCTGCAAGAGAGAACAGCCCCATACCGAACACACCTGCTATACAAGCGAGAATCAAAAAGTCCTGTGCAAGTGTGATATTCCAAACACCTTTATTACTGAAATCCATCATAACCACAAGCATTGTTGTCGAAAGGCCGCCGATAAGGCCTGACAAAAATCTTGCAGTTGAAATAACCCTTGTTCTGTCACTCGTCGACGGCGAAATAGCCGCACTCATACTCCAAAACGGAACATCGCCGAGAGTATAAAACAGTTCCCATATAAAATAGGAAACATACATATAAATGATTTTTACGGTCGTCGATTTTGCATCTGCCAATATTTCGGGACCGGCAAACAACATAATCGTAGTTATTGCAAGAGGCAGCGGCACAAACAAAAGATAAGGCCTCAGTTTGCCGTATCTCGTTCTCGTTTTGTCAATTATTCCGCCCATAAGCGGATCGTTTACTGTGTCCCAAATGCCAAGAAATAAAATCATTGTTGACACAGCAGCAGGAGGAATTTCAAAAACCTTTGTAAAAAACAGCGAAAGGTATCCGCCGGCTATCAGATTGTATCCGAACACCTGACCTGCATTTGCAAGACCGTATGACAGCGTTTCTTTTACGCCTACATACCTTGTTTCTTTTTCCATAAAAATTAGCTCCATTCAATAATTTTTATCCGGTTTTTTATTTCCATACGCCGCAATAGTTTTTATTGTGCTCTATAAATTCATCTACAAGTTTTACCGCTATCGAGTAGCTGTTTACGAGAGGGTGAAGTGTAAGCGCCTGAATTGCGGCAGAGCGGCTCCGCTCCCTTATTGCTTTGGAGGAGAGTCTTTCATAGTTTTTGACTCTGCGTATCAGCTCGAGATTTTGCTCGTCTACCTTGCCGATACGGTGCGGTGTACAACCGTTTTTATCGACATCACAGGTGATTTCGACCACATCGTCGTTCCTTAAACCGTCAATAGAGCCGTCGTTTGGAATACACATAATCATAGTACCATTTGTTCCGCTTTGAGCAGTTTCAATAAACTTGAGTGCAACGCCGGCATATCCGCCGTCATCTTCTTCGTAAATGTCAAAGTGCCATGGCTGAGTACGCTTTTCACCTGTTTCACTTGCCATATAACTGCCCTCACGCATACCGTACCATTTGCTGAAAATCTTTAAGCAGTTTTCAAAATCGTTTTCTATATCCATTTGCGAAAGTTCCGTCGTCATGGATTTATTTATATCTCGTATTTGTTCGCCACGGGTTTGGCCGGCTTTGAGTATGTTTTCAACAGCTTTTTCACGATAGTAAAAATAATAGAGATATTCGTTCAAAACGCAGCCTCTGTCTCTTAGAAGCTCCTTTTCGAAATAACGCATATCGCTCTTTTTGTATGCCTCGTCATTTTCAATCAGTTCCGGCATTATTTCTCTGCCCTTTAGCTTTATACTCTTGAAATATGACAGGTGATTAAGGCCGTAACATTCGCCCGTTATGTCATTGGGACTTTCGCCGTACATGAGTGCAAAGGTGCGAAGCATTCCCGATGGAGCGTCGCATATTCCGTATGTAAAATCATATCCCATATCACGCAGGGTTTGGCTCACTACACCGGCAGGATTTGTAAAATTAAAAACTTTTACATTGGGTTTTGAAAATTTTTTGATAAGCTCGCAATATTCGGCAAGAGCCGGTACGCTCCTCATTGCAAAAGAAAGTCCGCTCGCTCCCGTTGTTTCTTGACCGAGGACACCGTGATTGAGTGCGATTCTTTCGTCCTTTGCTCTCATTTCATCTTCGCCTACACGGATTGTGGTTATAACATAGTCGGCATTCTTTACTGCCTCAATGCTGTCCGTCGTCAGCATAAATTTCATTTTAGGACAAAGGAGATTTGCAACATGACTCGCCATACCGCCGTAAATTCTTAATTTTTCTTTGTTGTTATCCATAAAGCAAAGCTCGTCTATCCGCAGCTTTTCTGCTTTTTGTGCTATGCTTTTTGCGAGGAACATTGATCGGACTCCGCCCCCTCCGATGACTGTTATTTTCATATACATATACCTCCGGCTGCTGTTCTATATACATAATTATAGTATTGTTGTGCCGCCAATAAAAGAATATAATACGACAATAAATTAAATATTGTGTCGCATTATATAAAGTTTTTATTGAAATAAATTTCGGTTTGTATTATATTGTTTGTATAGACAGAGAGGACTTTAATATGATTTTATCATTTAATTATAACGGCTGCCGAATTCAGCTTTTCAAAATATTTTCAGATACGCTCGATTCCGTGGTTCAGATGAATTCTCACGCAAAAAACGGGTACGAGATTCATTATATTGCCAGAGGCAAAGGTGTACTCGAAACAGAAAAAGACCGGTATGACATAAAGAAAGATTCTCTATATGTTACCGGTTCCAATGTGCTCCACAAACAACTTTCCAGCAAGGATGCCCCGGTGTTTGAAATCAGCGTTTATCTGAAAATTCTCGGCAATACCGATGATGCGGCAATACGATTTTTTGCCTCCAAGTTTTTTTGGATAGGAAAATGCAGTCCTCAGCTGCGTAGGATATTTAATCAGCTCGTCTCCGAAAATTCAAAAACAGGTCTGTGGAGAGAAAGCATTCTGTCCGCCCTTACCCTACAGATGATTGCGGAGATGACACGCCTCTACTATCCCGACAATGCCAGCTCTCTGCTCCCTCCTGAAGATTGCGACCTGAATGAAAATCGCTCATGGATACTCGATACTCTTTTGCTGGAGGATTGCAGTGATGTAACCCTTAATGACTTTGCCAGAGGTATGGGTGTGTCACCCCGTCAGGCAGAAAGAATTATCAAAGATTATTACGGTTCATCTTTCAGAAAACTGCGCTATGAATCAAAGATGGCTATGGCGGCATCGCTCCTTGAGAGCGAAAACATTACTATAAATGAATGTGCCGCAAAATGCGGCTATACGAGCCTAAGTTCCTTTGCCGCTGCGTTTAGACGAAAATTCAATATCAGCCCAAACGAGTATAAAAAATCTATAATTGCCAAACGAGACAGTTCAAAATTATAGCTCTCCGCCGATTTTTCTTCTTATTCCCAGCTTGTCAGCAATGAGCATCAAATTGTTCACGTCTCTCTAGACGAGCCTGCCGTTTTTGTTCGGAGGCAGATTGATTACCATAAGATTGTTTGTCTTTTCGAGAATATGGTAGTTGTTGGCTATTTCGTCTGCGTCCTACAAAGTTTTGCTGTCGTATTCGTCCGAATAGAAACAAACTCCCTCCTTGCGTGATCATATTGTTTGTTCAAACGGCATGATTGTTTTTATAACCTACAACATAACGACCTTCCCATCTGCCATCTTTTCTTTTATAAATACTGCTTCCGTATTTGGACATTTTCTTTACTCCTTTCACTTTAAAATAAGAATAAATTTCACATAATTGTTTTGAGATAAATTAACTGTATTTGATAGGAAAAACTAAAACATTTATATTAGTTGACCTAATATGAATTGCAAGTAAAAAGCGGTCTGTAATAAACGGATCGCTTTAGTTTTTTGATGGCTACCTTTGCATTTTTGATGGATAAACAATATAAAAGGGCAAACTTAAAAAAGAGGGTTTAAAGTTTTATTACTTTAAGCCCTCTTTTTTTGAAATGTCTCTCAAATTTTTTGCTCATTTCAATTCGTGTTACGATTTTGATTTGAGCGATGTCTCTCAAAAGTCTCAGTCATAAATGCTCTAAATCGCACTAAAATGACTTTGGAATTTTGAAATTAGCTGTCTCTTAAAATCTCTTAAAAACTCTCGGAATATTTTAAGTCAAAGAAAAGATGCCCGAATGCTACTGTAAAAAGCAGTATTCGGGCATAAAAAAGCCTCGGAACAAATTGTTCCGAGGTATTGGCTGGGGAATAGGGATTCGAACCCCAACAAACAGAGTCAGAGTCTGTCGTGCTACCGTTACACAATTCCCCAATAGCGACAACATCTTTTTCGTTGCGAATGATATTATACTATGAGGCACAGACAAAGTCAACATTTTTTTACGGTAATTTTAAAAAATCCAAATTGTCTAAATTGCAAGATTAAATAGGACACATCGGAAAATATAAGCAGAGGGCGGCAGCCGTAAAATCCAAGAGGAAAACGGCAGGCTTAATCAATCTTGGTACTGCTGTGCCGCGCCGAAACAATATTAAGTACAGGCAACCGCCGCATCATAAAATACCGTTAATCGCACTTTATGTTGGGATGATAAAGCTTAGCCATACCGCCGGTGCTTGTTTCGCGGTACTTAGCGGAGAGGTCTCTGCCCGTTTCATACATTGTTTCTATTATGAGGTCAAGCGAGATCTTTCGCGTTGCGGTAAGGAAATTGGCAAGGTTAATGGCATTTATGGAACGCATTGCGGCTACGGCATTCCGCTCTATACACGGAATTTGCACGAGGCCGTATATCGGGTCGCATGTAAGTCCCAAATGATGCTCTATGGCGTTTTCGGCGGCATACTCTATCTGCTCAAGGCTCATTCCGAAAAGCTCGCCGAGAGCAGCCGCGGTCATGGCACACGCTGTTCCGATTTCTGCCTGACAGCCGCACTCTGCACCGCTTATCGATGCATTTGTTTTTACCAAAAGCCCGATAATCGCCGCCGTAGCGAGTGCTTGTTCTATTTCTCTGTCGCTGTATCCCCTCTTTTTTTGGAAATACAGCATTACGGCAGGCAAGACTCCGCTTGCACCGCACGTGGGCGCGGTAACTATGCGGCCGCCCGCGGCATTTTGTTCACCCACAGCGTAAGCATACGCGCAAACAATGCGGTTTTCACGAGTTTCGGGAGATTCGTCAATATGGTTCTGCCTGAATAAGAATCCCGCTTTTCTCGATACGCCGAGTCCTCCCGGCAAAATTCCCTCCGTATTAAGTCCATCTTTTATGCAATCACGCATACAATCCCAGACTTCGCCGAGAAAATCCCATATATCGCTCCCCTCGGTCTTTTCGACATACTCCCATATACGTATATCGTTTTTGCGGCAATGCTCCGCAATATCCTTAAATGTGCTGAATTCGTATATCGGCTTGTTCTCAGCCATTTTCATACCCTTGATTGTGACTTCGCCGCCACCTATGCTACAGGCGAGCATACTGTCGCAAAGCTTATCATCCTTATAGGCAAAAAGCTCCATAGTATTCGGATGCGGAAGGTCGGTTTTTGCAAAATCAAATTCAACGGTTGTGTCAATCGGAGACAATGTTTCCCTGACTATGCGGTCGGTTCCGTGACCTCTGCCTGTTAAGGCAAGGGAGCCGTATAATATCACCTTGAATTTATCGACATCAGGGTTTTTCTTCTTAAAAATACGGCAGATTTTTTCCGGTCCCATAGTATGCGAGCTTGAGGGGCCTCTGCCTATTTTATACATCTGCCTAATTGACTGAAGCCCCTTTGGCAGCTCTTTTTCGGCTTTTTGTGTACCCGAACCGAATGCAAAATCATCAAGTGACAGATGGAATGCGCTGCAAAGATTGCATATTGCATCAAACGATGGGGATGTCTCACCCTTTTCCCAATTTGAGAGGGTATTCACGCTGACGCCGAGAATATCAGCCAAAGCGGTTTTGGTTATGCCATGCTGCTTCTGCAGGGTCGCTATTTTTTTACCGAAAGAATGATTTTCCATTTTAACACTCCGAACCTTTAACTCAATATTGAAAAATTGCTGTACCGCTCGTTTTCGAACACAGTAAGGAAACCTACAAGTGCCGAAACATACAGAATAAGAGTAAATATAATGTAAGCCGTGAATTTAAGAGCCTTTTGATTATCCGGCACAGCCGAATAGAGATTTATAATTATAAGGGTTCCGAAAAGCACGGCAATAAACGCAATATCGGCGAGATACCGTATATTGACGCCTCCCAAGCACATATCGAGAAAAGCCACCGCAATGGGCATTATCACGCCGAGCAAAAACGTTGCTCTTTTCCAATTCTCCGTTTTTTTCGTAAGAACACACGGAAATCCGAAAAGGCCGAGTGAAGCGGGCAAATTAAATATACCCATAGTTCTTGTCAAATAGATATATCCTTTATAGCCGCCTTTGTACACACTCGCGCTGAGGTGAAAAAACGGAAATTCGGTTTTAAAGTCCGGTAATTGCAGAAAGTAATGATAAATCGCAGGCAAAAACAGAACCGGGGTCACAGCATATTTTGAAACGTCGGCAACGGTCAGCTGATATGCAGAGCCGAAGTCGAACACCGACGAAAAGCGCGCGTAATTGTACCACATCTGAAATGCCGCTCCGACAAAAACCGGTAACGCAAAAGACAAAACGGACATTAGCTTCACTTTCGTTTTTATATCCTTACGGCAAAGGACATTTAAATAAAGCGGCACCATAACAACAGACATAAGTGCCATATTTGGTCTTGACATAACCGTAAGAACCAACGAAATACCCGCAAAAAAGAAATCGGCACATTTTGCCGCCGTCTTTTTCTTCTCGTAAGCAGCAAGCGAGAACATCATAAACAGAGATAAAAAACAAACTCCGCTAATCACAGCCGTATAATACATATCGGCACTTGTTAAAAGCATAAACAAAAGGCTTCCCGACTCTACCGCGGCAAATCCGAAAAACACAAGAGCTTTATTCGGTTTTTCGCAAAATATTCCGACTGCTTTTAAATACGTAAGCGCGACAGCAGTTACAGCCGCCGTAAACAGTATGAAGCATACCGTCGCCGCTGACGGCACCTTTCCTGTTATAAAGTAATAAGGGTAATAAACCGTTATAATGGGTGTTATTCCGAAATAAGAATAATATTTACCGTCGTACAGTGCTCTGTCCCACAGGAAGCGTATACCCGTTCTGCTCGCTCGGTCATATGGGTTTGAAAGAGCCAATAGTTCCTTTGCCGGTTCAATATCTATAGATAGCCGATGCTTTAAAAAGGCGTCGAACTGCTGCTCATAAGCATTTTTATTGTAGAGCGTTTCAAACGGATACGTCGCCGCAGGCTTGAAAATACCGGCATATATGAAAACTCCGAATAAAATACACAACAGCCAAAGAAAAACAAAGGCGATGTTTGTACTCTTTTTGTTTCGGCCAAGTACGCACGTGTGAAGACGCGCCTTGCCGCTGAAAAAATAAAACAGCACAAAGCTTAATACCTCTACCGTGACAAATCCAGAAAAGCTCATTTGGCTATGCACTCCCGTTTTCGCTCATACTTTCTCAAAAATTCTATCGCTATTGTAACATATCGAGGCGAAAAATAAAACAGTAAAAAAGCTTTAAGTGCGGACAATATTTAATTGCACAAGATAAGCTGTTATGATACAATATTTATAACTTATATGAGAGGTGATTATTTTGGCAGATTATATAAAGGCTTCCGATCTTGCTCTGCTGACCGAGGGCTATGAGCTTACCATGGCAGACGGGTTTATGGGCGCGGGTATGAAAGATACTGTAGCATATTTTGATTTATTCTTCAGGCGCGTTCCCGATAACGGCGGTTTTGCCATCGCGGCAGGCCTATCAAAGGTTATCGATTATCTTGAACATCTGCATTTTCGCGAGGAAGATATAAAATACCTCAAATCAAAGGGCATCTCCGACGAGCTTGCAAGCTATCTCAAAGATTTCAAATTCACCTGTGACGTATGGGCAATACCCGAGGGCACTCCGATTTTTCCGAACGAGCCTATCATAAAGGTAAGAGGCCCGATAATAGAGGCTCAGCTTATTGAAACAATGCTCTTGCTCTCAATAAATCAGCAAAGTCTTATAGCCACAAAGGCAAACAGGCTTGTAAGAGCGGCGCACGGAACAGCGGTCGCGGAATTCGGCACAAGGCGCGCTCAGGGCGTTGACGAAGCGGTTTACGGTGCAAGAGCCGCTTACATCGGCGGCTGTGTCGCAACCTCAGGCGTAATACCCGAAAAGGAATTCGGCATACCGTCGGTCAATACAATGATACACTCATGGGTACAGCTTTTTGACAGCGAATATGACGCATTCTGCGAATATGCGAGACGTCACCCCGACGACTGCACTCTTGTGGTTGACACATATGACACCATCCGCTCCGGTATTCCAAATGCAATAAAAGCCTTTGACGATGTTTTGGCTCCGCTCGGCAAACGACCGAAGAGCGTAAGAATAGATTCGGGCGACATCACATATCTTTCAAAGAGAGTCAGAAAAATGCTCGACGTTGCAGGCTATCCGGACTGTGACATTATGGCGTCAAATTCGCTTGACGAGCACCTCATAAGCGATATGGTCTCGCAGGGTGCAAAGGTGGACTGCTTTATAGTCGGCGAAAGACTTATAACCTCGGCTTCTTCTCCCCTTTTCGGCGGCGTTTACAAGCTGTCCGCAATAGAAAAGGACGGCAAACCGGTACCGAAAATAAATCTTTCGGAAAACGTCAGAAAAATTACCATTCCATCATCAAAACAGGTTTACAGGCTTATAGACAAGGATTCAGGCAAAGCGATAGCGGACGTACTTACTCTTGATGACGAAATAATCGACGAAACAAAGCCATATATTCTTTTTGATCCGGATTTCACTTGGAAGAGAAAAGAGATAGAAAACTTTGTAACGAGAAAGCTTCTCGTACCGATATTCGAGGGCGGCAAAAAGGTCTACGAGGAGCCGTCGCTCAAAGAAATACGCGATTACTGCCTGAGACAGACAGATACGCTTTGGGACGAAGTAAAGCGTTTTGAAAATCCTCATAAATACTATGTCGATCTCTCAAAAAATCTTTGGGCGGAAAGAAACGGTCTTATAGAGAAATTTAAGGGCATTAAATAATTTAACGGAGGGTTCACTATGAATATATGGCATGACATAAGCCCGGACAGAATAACAAAAACCTCGTTTGACGCGGTTATAGAAATCAGCAAGGGCAGCAAAATGAAATACGAGCTTGATAAGGAAACGGGACTTTTGCGGCTTGACAGGGTTTTGTATACATCCACCCACTACCCTGCCAACTACGGGTTTATTCCGAGAACATACGCAAAGGACAACGACCCTCTTGACGTGCTTGTTCTCTGCTCTGAGCAGATAGAGCCGATGGCCCTCGTCAAATGTTATCCGATAGGCGTTATAACCATGCTTGACAACGGTTTTCCGGACGATAAAATCATATCGATTCCGTTTGATGACCCGATGTATAACTCATACACCGACATAACTCAGCTTCCTGCCCACATTTCCGATGAAATGAAGCACTTTTTCTCAGTTTATAAAACACTCGAAAACAAAAAGACGGTTATTGACGAGACAAAAGGCGCTTTTGCAGCGGCTGATATTGTCGAGGATTCAATAAAGCGCTATACACAGGTATTTGAAAAGTAGTTTTAGGTGTGGGGTGAACAAGTGAAAAACAAGGCTGTAAAAATTTTTATGGTGCTGATTGTGGCGGTCGTAGCCATATTCGGCACAGTGGCAATAGTAAATTCTTCAAAAAACGGTTGGGAGCCGTCTGTTAAAGAAACCAAAGAGCCGAAAACCAAAAAAACGGCACCTGTTGCCGCGGTTTCCGATGAAACCGTGACTGCGGAGAAAAAAGAACCGGTTAAAATCAGTATGCTCTCCGTTGGCGACAATCTCATACACGACGGAATTTACGAGCAGGCAAAGAAGCGTTCAAAAAACGGCGGTTATGATTTTTCATACGCATACAAAAATATTGCCTCAACAGTAGAAAAAGCTGATTTGGCTACCATAAATCAGGAAACGATAATAGCAAAAAGCTATGAGCCATCCGGCTATCCGCTTTTCAACTCTCCTCAGGAGGTCGGCGAAGAAGTTAAGAAAATAGGCTTTGACGTTGTAAGCCTCGCAAACAATCATATGCTTGACAAGGGTGCTAAGGGACTTTCGGAGGCTATTGATTTTTGGAACAACATAGGCGGCATCACAATGACCGGTGCTTACAAGGATGAAAACGATATGAACCGCCTCGAATACATAGAAAAAAACGGCATTAAGATAGGTCTTGTAGGCATAACCCGCTATACAAACGGTCTGTCATTACCTAAAGACAGTGCTCTGAAAATAATATACACCTCAGACGAGGACACAATCAAATCAAAAATTCAGAAAGCAAAGGCCGAATGCGATATTGTTTTGGTAAACGTTCATTGGGGTGAAGAGTACACGACAACCCCCAACAACGACCAACGCGAGCTTGCAAGCAAAATGGCGTCGTGGGGTGCAGACGTAATTATAGGGCATCATCCTCACGTCATACAGCCCGTAGAATGGATAGACAACGGGAACGGCACAAAAACACTTGTGGCATATTCTCTCGGCAATTTCATCTCACAGCAAAACACGGCATCGAGAGTTATAGGCGGTATGCTTTACTACGACTTGACAAAGGACTATGACACCGGAAAAACAACGGTTGACAATGTGGTTTTTGAGCCTATCGTGACCCACTATGTGCGAGGCAGCCACGATGTTCAGATCTATCCCCTTTCGCAATACACCGATTCGCTCGCAAAAGCCCAAGCCTCGAGACTCAAGCAAAACGATTTCAGCATTAAATATATAAACGACTTTGTGGGCAAGGTCATTGATAAACAGTTTTTGAATCAAGCGTAAAAGATAAAAGACGGACTGTAAAACATACGGTCCGTCTTTTTATATCAGGCTGTTACATAAGCGTTAGTTAATTTTCATCTAACTCTTTTTCGGCTATTCCGACGATTGCACTCGTACCGAGCCTGTCGGCTCCCTCCGAAAGGAACTCCGCGGCATCCTCCAGCGTGTGAATACCGCCTGCCGCCTTTATTTTTACGGACGGAGACACGTACTTTTTAAAAAGCTTTATGTCATCATGCGTTGCGCCGGCATTGGAAAAGCCCGTTGAGGTTTTGATATAATCCGCTCCGGCCGCACTTACAATGCGGCACATTGTTTTCTTTTCGTCCTCGGTCAAAAGGCAAGTTTCGATTATTATCTTGAGGCATTTGTCGCCGCAAACCTCTTTCAGCGTTTTTATCTCATTTTCCACATAGTCTGCATTTCCGCTTTTAAGCGCGCCGATGTTTATTACCATATCTATTTCGTCCGCACCGTCAAGCAGTGCCCGCTTCGCTTCAAATGCCTTGACCTCGGTCGTGTTATACCCGTTAGGGAAACCTATAACGGTGCAGATACGCATTTTACCGACTGCATATTCCGAAGCAAGCTTTACATAGCACGGCGGAATACAAACGCTTGCGGTATTATACCTAACTGCCTCATCAATCAGACGTTTTATGTCATTCGGAACGGCGGTCTGTTTTAAATTTGTGTGGTCGCAATGCGATAATATTTCGTTTATATCCATTTTTATCCTCCATCGGTCAGATACTGTAATTATTTTACCATAGACTTTAGATACTATCAATTATAAAAAGACGCCGCAGAAGCTTACCCTCTGCGGCGACTTTAATATTCCGACATTACTTCGTCATAAGATTGCAGACAAGATTTGAAAGCTCCACCGGGTCGTCAACCGACATACCGCCTATAAGACGCGCCTGAGCATAAAGAATCTTTGCGTAATCACAAAGGCTGTCTTTATTGTCCTTATAAAGGGACTTGAGCTTTTCGGCTATGGGGTGATTTGCATTTATTTCAAGCACTACCGTAGCCTTGGCGTCCTTACCGTCGGGCATCGCATTCAGCACCTTTTGCATTTCGAGAGAAATAGCACCCTCGCTCGATAGGCAGACGGGATGGTCCTTAAGCTTATCAGTAAATCTAACCTCATGAACATTTTCTCCGAGAGCCTCTTTCATTTCTTTGAGCATATCGGCGTTATCCTCGTTTTCCTTTTTGAGGGCTTCTTTCTCCTCTTCGGTTCCGAGGTCAACATCTTCCGTGCAAACGTTAACAAAGGTCTTTCCGTCATATTCGCTGAGTGCGCGAAGGGCAAATTCATCGACATAATCGGTGAGATAGAGTATTTCATAGCCCTTGTCCTTAACCGAATCCACCTGCGGAAGCATATCTATTTTGTCGGTTGTTTCGCCTGCTGCGTAATAAATGTCCTTTTGGCCGTCCTTCATACGGGATACATATTCCTTTAAGGTTACGGGCTTCTTTTCACTCGACGAATAGAACAAGAGCAAATCCTTGAGGCTGTCCTTGTGAATACCGTAATCGCTGTATACGCCGAATTTAATCTGCATACCGAACGCTTTAAAGAATTCTTCGTAAGCTTCACGGTCGGTTTCGAGCATTTTTTTAAGCTCGGAATCTATCTTCTTTTCTATGGTTTTTGCAATAAGCTTTAGCTGATGGTCATGCTGAAGCACCTCACGCGAAATGTTAAGCGAGAGATCCTCGCTGTCTACAAGACCCTTAACAAAGCTGAAATGGTCGGGCAAGAGGTCCTTGCACTTGTCCATTATCAAAACGCCTTTTGAGTAAAGCTGCAAGCCCTTTTCATATTCCTTGGTATAATAATCAAACGGAGCGTGTGACGGAATGAAAAGAAGCGCGTCATATGTTGCCTGACCCTCGGTTTTATAATGAATAACCTTGAGAGGCTTTTCATAGTCCATAAACTTATCTTTATAAAAAGCTTCATATTCCTCGGGCTTAATCTCTTTTTTATTCTTTTTCCAAAGAGGAATCATACTGTTTAAGGTCTCGTCCTCTTTTACCGTTTCGTATTCGTCCTCGGTACCCTCCTTAAGACGTCTCTTCTCTACCGTCATTCTGATAGGATAGCGAACATAATCCGAATACTTTTTAACTATTGTCTTGATAGTGTATTCCTCAAGGAACTGAGAATACTTTTCTTCATCCGTATCATCTTTGATATGGAGAGTTATCGTAGTGCCGACGTCGGGCTTGTCGCATTCCTCAACGGTATAGCCCTCAACGCCCTTAGACTGCCAGCGGTAAGCCTCGCTTTCGCCGTAAGCGCGACTTTCAACAGTCACACAGTCGCTCACCATAAATGCCGAATAAAAGCCTACGCCGAATTGACCGATAACGTCTATATCCTTTGCGTCGGCGTTTTCCTGCTTAAAAGCGAGAGAGCCGCTCTTTGCGATAGTGCCGAGGTTTGCTTCAAGCTCCTCCTTGGTCATACCTATACCGTTATCGGAAATTGTCAGAGTTCTGTTTTCCTTATCCGGAGTAATTCTGATTTCAAAATCACCGTGCGACATTCCGACATTCTGATCGGTCAGCGAACGGAAATACAGCTTATCAACGGCATCACTTGCATTTGATATAAGCTCTCGCAAAAATATTTCTTTATGCGTGTATATGGAGTTTATCATTAAATCAAGCAGCTTCTTTGATTCGGCTTTAAACTGTTTTGTACGCATACAAATCACCTGTTTCCATAAAAATAGCCCTTTTTCAAAGAGTAATAATATTATATCACCGTAAAATTAAAAGTCAAGAAAAGTCAAACAGAGTTAATAAACAGTTTACATATTAACAGACAAAATTCTATTATTTTGTTTTGGGCAAAACTTTTCAAAAAAAGGCTTGACTTAGAGTAAACTCCAAGTGTTAAATTATATTTAAAGGTAAGCATGCTTAACATCATCGCCCACAATGGGCTATGACGATACTGCAAAAGGAGCTGACTGCAATGAATAAAAAGGTTCTCATTGTTTCATCAAGTCCGAGAAAGCACGGCAACTCGGATTTACTCTGCGATGAATTCGCACGCGGAGCAAAAGACGCGGGAAACGAGGTCGAAAAGGTCTTTCTCGCCGACAAAAGCATAAATTACTGCCGCGGCTGCGGAATATGTAATTCTACGCATAAATGCGTTCAAAAGGATGATATGGCGGAGCTTAATGACAAAATGGTCAAAGCCGACGTTATAACTTTGGCTTCCCCCGTGTACTTCTATACTGTTGACGCACAGCTTAAAACATTTATAGACAGGTGCGTGCCGCGTTACACAGAGATGTCGGACAAGGATTTCTATTATATTCTGACTGCGGCGGATCCCGATAAATCGGCATTTGACAAGTCGATAGAATGCATAAGGGGCTTTACGCTCGACTGCCTTGACGGCGCAAAGGAAAAAGGAATAATCAGGGGTGCCGGTGTATTTGAAAAAGGCGAAATCAAAGACAAATCGGAATACAAAGAATGCTACAATATGGGCAAAAACGTTTAAAACAATTTAAGGAGACTGATATTTATGGAAAACACCTTGACAAGAAAAAAGCAAATCATAACAGCTAAAGCTCTCACGACGGTAATAGGAATAGCTCTGTCGGTTGCCATACCTCAGCTGTTCCACGTTATAGGTATCGTGAGCGGTACCGGCAGCTTACCCGGCTCGGCATTTCTGCCGATGCATCTCGGCGTATTCTTCACAGCTCTTTTGGCAGGTCCCGCGGTGGGCGCCGTAACGGGAGCGGTAAGTCCCCTTTTGAGCTTCGCGCTCACGGGTATGCCGTCGGCGGCACTTCTTCCGTTTATGATGATAGAGCTTACCGTATACGGTCTTGTATGCGGACTCCTCAAAAACAAAAAAATGCCCGTCATTTTAAAGGTACTCACGGCTCAAATACTCGGAAGAGCCATACGCGCAGCTGCTATTTTAATCGCGTTTTACGGCTTTAAAAGCACGGCGGTTTCACCGACAATAATACTTTCAAGCATCGCTTCGGGTCTGCCGGGCCTTATTTTACAATGGACGCTGCTTCCGCTTCTTATATACCGCGTTAAGGGGTTAAACAAATTCTATGAATAATATCGAAAAAGCAAAGGAGCGTCTTAAAAACGGTGCTTCGCTCGTGCTGTATGACGGCAAAGAGTTCATCGAAGAAAACGACAAGGGGCTGTCCCCTCTTTTGAAGCTGCTCAGCGAAAAAAACGATTTATCGCGTTTTTGCGCCGCCGACAAAATCATAGGAAAAGCCGCTGCCATGCTTTTTGCGCTGCTTAAAATCAAAAATGTGTACGGTGAGGTTTTAAGCAGCAAAGCCATACCGATACTCGAAAAATACGGTATAAAGTATTCTTTCGGCACCGTAACCGACAGCATAAAAAACAGATATGGCACGGGGATTTGTCCGATGGAGCAAACCGTTGAAGGCATAGACGACGCCGACACGGCATTAAAAGCCATAAAAGAAAAAATTAAAACTATGAGGATGAATAATATGAAAAAGCTCGGATTCGGTCTTATGAGACTGCCTGTTCTTGACAGTAACGACCCCTCTAAAATAGATATTCCGCAAGCCGAAAAAATGGTAGATAAATTTTTGGAGCGCGGTTTCACGTACTTTGACACAGCATATATGTATCACGATTTCAAGAGCGAGGAAACCGCAAAGAAAATCATTGTTGACCGCCATCCGCGTGACAGCTTCACACTCACGTCAAAGCTTCCCACAATGATGTTGAAAACAAAGGATGACAACAGACGCATATTTGAAAAGCAGCTCAAAAACTGCGGTGTTGATTATTTTGACTACTATCTTCTTCACAACCTGAACGTATCAAATTACGAGACGGCAACAAAGCTCGACTGCTTTGATTTCGTGGCTCGCATGAAGGAAGAGGGCAAAATAAAGACTGTCGGATTTTCGTATCACGATGACGCGAAGCTCCTCGACAGAATTTTAACCGAGCACCCCGAAATTGAGATAGTTCAGCTTCAGATAAACTATCTCGATTGGGATAATCCGGGTATTCAGTCGCGCCTGTGCTATGAAACGGCGGTAAAGCACGGCAAAAAGGTAATTGTTATGGAGCCTGTAAAGGGCGGAACACTCGCAAAAATACCTGACGAAGCCGAAAAACTGTTTAAAGATTATGCTCCGGACGCGTCAATTCCCTCTTGGGCGGTAAGATTTGCAGCAAGTCACGACAGCGTTATGACGGTACTCAGCGGAATGAGCACATATGAACAGCTCCTTGACAACACCGGATACATGGAAAACTTCAAGCCCTTATCAAAGGAAGAATTCGAAATCATAGGCAAGGCAGTAGACATTATAAAAGCTTCCATAACCGTGCCCTGCACAGGCTGCAGCTACTGCACGGCAGGCTGTCCGAAGCACATTCCGATACCGAAGTACTTTGCTCTTTATAACGAGGAAAAACGCGCTACATATAAAGATTTTTCGGTTAACGGCCAATACTACGAAAACCTCGCTAAGGAATACGGAAAAGCCTCGGACTGCATAAAGTGCAGGAAATGTGAAAAAGCGTGTCCGCAGCACATTAAGGTAAGCGAGCTTATGCCTCAAGTTGCAAAAACTTTTGAAGAATAAGGGCATAAAAGAGAGGCGATTTTAAAATGACCATAGCGGAAGTTGCCGAAAAATACAGCCTTACTCCCGACACATTGCGATATTACGAGAGAATAGGTCTTTTACCGAAGGTCGGCAGAACTCCCGGCGGTATCCGTGATTTTAAGAAGCAGGATTGTGACTGGATAGAATTTATTAAATGCATGCGTGCCGCGGGATTGCCTGTTGAGGTTCTCATTGAATATGTGAGCCTTTTCAACGAGGGAGACAGCACCGTTGCCGCGAGGAAAGAGATTCTGACAGAGCAGCGAGATCAGCTTAAAAAGAGAATCGCAGAGCTTGAAAGCACTCTCGCAAGACTCAACAAAAAGATTGAAAACTATGAGAGCAAGTGCATCCCGTTCGAGGAAAAGCTAAAAGCGAAAAAGACAGACCGATAACTAAAATCACCAAAGTACATTTTGCTTTTGCCGCTCCGAAATACATTGATACAAACGACTTATTGTGTTAAAATGGAGTTTATATCAATTGTTTTTCGGGGTGGCATTTTTTATGTATATAAAAAGTCAGAATTTGAAACAGCTCTACCGCATAATTTTTTTATTGTGCTGTGAGGCAGGGATGATTTTACAATATATTGACAGTCTGCGACGCGGCAACGCTGACACGCTTTTATATTACTACACGGTACAAAGCGGCATACTCTGCTTTTTATACTTCTTTTTTCTCGCCGTTTTCAGTCCTAAAAAAGAAAAGGCCGTTATCAGAGGTGCCGTAACCATGTGTATAGCCGTGACCGCAATAGCCTATTTGTTTATGCCGAACGGTGCCAAAGAGGCAGCGGCCTCCGATAAGGCTTTTTACACAGGCTATATTCTTATGCACTATATCGTTCCTCTCATGGTGATACTCGACTATCTGCTGTTTTTCCCGAAAGGGTTATACAAGGCTCTGCACCCGCTTTGCTGGCTGATTTTGCCCTATCTGTATATCGCATTTACAATGATTTGCGCTAAATTCGGCAGCAAGATTTTTTCCGGCTTCGGCGGCAGCAGCCGTTACCCGTATCCGTTTCTCGACACAGACCTTTACGGCAAAAACAAGGTTGCGCTTATAATTGTCTTTATTACGGCGGCGTTTTTGGCTCTCGGTTATCTGTCGTTTGTTATTGACCGCCTGCTCGGAAAAAACGGCAAAAAGCTTAAGTAACAAAAGCCTCAAAACATATTTGAAGGAGCGATAAAAGTGATAATATATTTTACAGGCACCGGAAACAGCCGCCATTTAGCAAAAAAGGTCGGAGAAGCAATAAACGAAATTCCGGTCAACTCATTTGAATATATAAAGGAGTGTAAAAAGGGCAGCTTTGACAGCGATACCCCCTATGTTTTTGTATGCCCGACTTACGCTTGGCAAATACCGCACATTTTTGAAAAGCTCATAAGGGAATCTGTGTTTCACGGCTCCGATAAAGCATATTTCATAATGGATTGCGGCGGCGAAATAGGAAATGCAAGGAAACAATTACAAGCGCTTTGCTCTGACAAGGGTTTCGATTTTATGGGTGTTTACGAGGTTGTAATGCCCGAAAATTACACGGCTCTTTACAGCGCACCTGATGAAAAAACCGCGGAGGAGCTTATAATAAAAGCGGATAAAGCGGCTCTTGACGCAGCAGAATACATCAAAGCCGAAAAGCTTTTCCCCGATATTAAAGTCGGCATTGCGGACAGACTGAAAAGCGGCATAGTAAATACGGTCTTTTACAAATTCATCGTATCCGCAGACAAATTCTACGCCACCGACAAATGCATAGCTTGCGGAAAATGCGTAAGAAGCTGTGTGCTGAACAACATTGAGCTTAAGAACGGCAAGCCTGTTTGGGGCAAAAGCTGCACACACTGTATGGCGTGTATTAACTTTTGTCCCACAAATGCCATTGAATACGGCAAGCATTCAATCGGTCTGAGGCGTTACACTCTGACAGACTGAAATACGGAAAATTGCTTTTACCGAATGTTCATAAAGCGTTTCATAACCAAGCGGTATTTTTATAAATTAAAGGCATAGATAAAGCAGACCTTGTCGGTACAAATCACAAGGTCTGTTTTTTTACGGTAATAATTCATATATGGGCCTTTTGTCTCAATATTGCATTTTTCGTTTGACGATAAAGACAGTCGCCGCGGTGATTTGCTTGCTTGCACCTATATATGAAAAGTTTTTTTCAAATTTGCCCTTTTGGGAGAAAAAAAGAAGCCGTTACCAAACGGTAACGGCTTCCTGAATTTTTCCGAATGAATTATTCTGCGGTTTTTGCAGCCTTAGCGGCTTTTCTTTCCTCTATTTCTTTTACATACTCTCTCTGCTTACTCTCGGTAACCTTGTAGAAGAGCATGGGGATAATGGTGGCAACCATCGAAATAGCACCCGAAAGTATGAGCACAGCCCAAAGCTTTTCAGAGCCCTCCGGAGTTACGGTATTGTACGGGTCTGACGGAGAAATGCCGGAAATTCCATATGCCATAACGCCTATGAATGCGCCGACAGCCATACTGATTTTATTTATGAAGGTCTGCATTGAGAAGCAGATGCCCTCTGCTCTCTCGCCCGTTTTCCACTCAAGATATTCAACTGTATCGCCTATCATAGCGTAGGTTATTACGTTATTGATACCCTGCGGAAGTCCGAGGAGAACAAAACCTATGGCAAGCCAAAGGAGATTTGAGGAATTGTTATAGCCGCCGTTTCTGCCTATAAAGTACATAGCGAACATAACTACGGCGCCGAGTGCATGTACATAGATATATGTATTTTTCTTTCCGAGATGCTTTGTGAACCACGGAATAAGCACGGTTGCAATTGCTCCGCCGGGAACAACAAGTATTGTAAGAATACTGTATATTGCCTCGTTTCCGAGAACATACTTTGCAAAATAAAGCGAGCCCGTGTACATATAAACGGTTCTTGCCGCACCCAAAATACCGGAAATGAGTATGAGCAAAAGCTGATCGTTTTTAAAGAGAAGCCCAAGGTTATGGCCGAGTGAAGGCGGAGTTGTGTCGGAGGTATATCTCTCTTTTGTGTTTTTAAAGCCATAGAAGAACATCGGCAATGACACAATAACAAGAACAACTGCGCAAATAAAATATGTCCATTTAAGTGTGTTTGCGTTTGCTGCGGAATTAGCCGCTATAAGCACACCGTCGGCATCCTTATATTTTGCGGTTACAGCCGAAGTAATTACGGGTACAAATACCGTTACGGCGCCTGCGCCTATGGTGCAGCAAAGACGCGCAACAGTAAGAAGATTACCGCGAATGGTTGTGTTATTTGTCATAGCCGTTGAAAGGCCCCAATAAGGAACGTCGGCTACGGTATATACCATTGACCAAATAACATAGATAACCGAAATAATGATGAATGATTTTGCCGTGCTGTTATAGACAGGCAGGAAGCAGGCTATGGTAACCAAGCCTATCGGAATAGCCATCCATTTAAGATACGGGCGGCATTTGCCCCATTTGGTTCTTGTTCTGTCAACAATAGAGCCCATAATCGGGTCATTGAGAGCGTCATATATCCTCGTGAAGAGCATAAGAAGCGCTACTGCGGTGGCACCTGTCGTTTTGCCGATCTTGGCGTCCGCCATTAAAAGTGCATCGGTCATAAATATGGTAAGATATGAGCCGATGATGGTGCAGATAAAGTTTTGGCCTATACCGGTAATACTGTACGCAATAGCTTCGCGCGGCTGCATATTACCGTCATTCGGCGTGGTGCCGAACAGCTTATGCCAAAAACCTTTCTTAACAGATTGATTTTCCATTAAGTTAACTCCTTTTCCTTTTTTACAACTTTATACAACTTAAAAAGTCATAAAAATTATTATAAGCCAGAAACTTAAAATAGTCAATTTGAATATGTCAAATTTTTCATCTTTATTTGATTAAAGACACAAAACTCGTTTGTGACCGTTATTTTTTCACATTTGGAAATGATACGCCCTTTTTGGCGGTCAAACCGCATATTTCTATTTGACTTATTTCTCTTAAACATTTATTATATAGAGTATATATTATTTGTCTGAAATCGGAGGATGACGGCGTGAAAAAATCAAACAGTTTACTGAAAAAATTACCGGGATACATAGGCTACGGCGTAGGTGCCGTGGGTCTTGACCTAAGCTACGGAATGTTCTATTCGTTTTTGTCTTACTACCTTTCAAGCGTACTCGGACTCAAACCCGCATTTCTTTTGATACTCACCCCGATAGCACGTATTTGGGACGGTATTAACGACCCGATGATGGGAACGATAGTTGACAATACGCGCACAAAATTCGGTAAATACCGCCCGTGGATACTCATAGGTGCATTCTCGAACGCGGTGGTTCTTACACTCCTCTTTACATCCTTCGGTATGAGCGGAACAAAGCTCTACATATATATAGCCGTCATGTATATTCTTTGGGGAATGACCAACACCATGGCGGATATTCCCTATTGGTCGATGATTCCCTCATTTACGAGCGAAGCTAAAGAGAGAAGCTTAGTAGCAACAATTGCGAGAACCTTCTCGGGTCTCGGCCAGGGAATCATAACAATATTGACTCCCATAATTCTTCCTCTGCTCTCAACAGGCATGACCACAGAAAAGGGTTACAGCGCAACCGGATTTTCGCGTTGGGCTATGATATGCGGAATAGCACTTATACTTTTTTCGGCTACATGCGTATTCAATACCAAAGAGACAAACGTTGTCTACAACGAAAAGCAAAAATTCAGCTTCAAGCAGATATTCAAAACCGTGGCTCACAACGATCAGCTCGTCGTATTTATGATATTCGCCATGCTTTCAAATGCAGGCTGGTACCTGACAAGCTCCACGGCTGTTTACTATTTCACCGATGTTTTGGGCCAGCCTAAGGGTCAATCGCTTTTCCAAACAATCGGCGCAGTCGGCTCGGTAGTCGGCCTTTTGGTAATACCCATGCTCTCGGAAAAATTTACCATGCGCTCAATATACACCATATCGCTCTCGATGACTATTTTGGGATACGCCCTGATGTTCCTCTTCGGCCCGGTGCTTAAAATCGCAATAGCACTTGATATTTGCTATATTTTGGCCTCGGTGGGCATAAGTTCGATGTTTGTTTCGCAAACTGTATTCCTTGCGGACATAGTCGATTACGGCGAGTACAAAAACGGTTCGCGAAGCGAGAGTATAACCTTCTCTATGAAGGGATTTTTACAAAAAATGGCATACACCATTCAGACTGTTATTCTTTTCGGCGGTCTCGGTATATTCGGCTACAACGAGCAAATTAAAGAGGGCGTTATAAACAACGCCACCAAAAATGCGATAGGCACAATAGCCTTCGGAATACCGCCGATACTTATAATAATTTCAATGATAGTTTTCCGCAGCAAGTTTAAAATTCACGGCGAGCTTGCCGAAAAAATTCATAGCTATATTACCGAAAAAAGAGCTGCTGACGGTGACGAAAAATGAGGATTCTCATTATAAGACACGGTGACCCCGACTACGAAAAGGATTCGTTGACTCAAAAGGGGTGGCACGAGGCCGAGCTTCTTGCGGACAAAATGGAAAAGACCGACGTTACGGCTTTTTATGTCTCACCGCTCGGCAGAGCGCAGGACACCGCGGGCGTTACACTTAAAAGGCTCGGAAGAAGCGCAAAAACTTATCATTGGCTCAGGGAATTTCACGCGCCGATATATGACAAAAAGACAAAAAAGCTCTGCGGTCCGTGGGATCTTATGCCTTCATTTTTCACTAAAGAGGATGACCTTTACGATGTGAAAAAGTGGGCGGACACAGAGTTTATGAAGCAAGGCAGAGTAAAGCAGGAGTACAGAAAAGTTTCTCAGGGTCTTGACAAGGTACTTAAAGCGCACGGATACGAGAGAAAAGATAAATACTACAAGGCCGTAAATGCAAACAAAGACACAATAGTGTTCTTTTGTCATTTCGGTGTGGAATGTGTAATGCTTTCACATCTTCTCAACATTTCGCCCGTATGCCTGTGGCAGGGCTTTTGCGCTGCTCCTACCTCGGTCACTACCCTGTACACCGAGGAGCGAGAAAAAGGCATAGCGGTATGGCGCTGCAGCTCATTCGGAGATATTTCTCATCTGTACGCAGGGAACGAAGAGCCCGCATTTGCCGCGCGGTTTTGCGAAATCTACGACGATATGTCGCAAAGGCACTGATAAAAGCTATAAAAATGGGGCTGTAAAAATTTTTCGTTTTTACAACCCCGTTTTATATTGTATTTTATCTCAACTTATTTAAGCTTATCTATCATAATATGAGCCGCCTTGTATATATCACCGCATCCGAGAGTCAGGACAAGGTCGCCGTCCTCGGCATTTTTAACAACATAATCGGCAACCTCCTCAAATGTATTAAACCACACGGAACCCGGAATTTTAGCGGCAAGCTGAGAAGTGTATACATTATAGGTATTGACTTCACGCGAACCCATTATTTCGGTCATAACGCAATGGTCGGGTATGCTGAGTACCTTTGCGAAGTCATCCATCAGCATATATGTGCGCGAATAGGTAAACGGCTGAAACACCGCCCAAACGCTGTGGTATCCCATCTCCATAGCGGCGTCAATGGTAACCTTGAGCTCAGCCGGGTGGTGAGCGTAGTCATCTACAAAAGTAACGCCCTTATATTTGCCGAGCAGCTCAAAACGTCTGTGAGCACCGCTGAATGCATCAAGTCCGTCACGGCAAGACTCGGCGTCCGCGCCGGAATACATTGAAGCCGCCAAGGCTGCAAGTGCATTAAGGACATTGTGGAGCCCGGGAACTCTGAGCTTTATGTGGCAGAGAAATTCACCCTTGTGCATAGCGTCAAATTCATAATAAGCGCCGTGTACGGGAGCGATATTTTCGGGATAATAATCATTTTCTTCAGCCATGCCGAAGGTAATAAGATCCTTGCCGGAAATGCCCTCCATAGCCTTTAATGTGTTGGCATCATCGCCGTTGTAAATTACCGCCTTTGTCGCCATAGAAGCGAACTTATGGAAGCTTTTAATCAGATTATCAAGTGTTTTGAAATAGTCGAGATGATCCTCGTCTATATTGAGTATAACGGCAACATCCGGTGACAAGTCAAGGAATGTATCGACAAATTCGCACGCTTCACAGACAAAATTTTCACTCTTGCCCACTCTGCCGCTTGAGCCCATCATCGGAAGCTTTCCGCCGATTACGGCAGACGGGTCAAGCTTTGCGGTTATCATTATCTGCGTAGTCATAGATGTAGTTGTGGTCTTGCCGTGAGTTCCGCATATGCCTATGCAGTTTTTATACATTCTCGAAATTGCGCCGAAAAGCTTTGAACGCTCAAAGGTCGGTATTCCGCTTGCCTTAGCGGCTACAAGCTCCGGATTATCTTTAAGCAAAGCCGCGGTATAAACTATCATCTCGGCGCCTTTTATATTTTCCGCCCTTTGACCCATGGTAACGGGGATACCGAGCTTACGTATTCTGTCAAGCGTATCGCTCTCGTTATTGTCCGAGCCGGAGAGCTCATAGCCCCAGCTGTGAAGTATCTCGGCAAGCGGGCACATACCGCTGCCGCCTATCCCAATAAAGTGTACTCTCTTTACTTCTTTTAAAAGTGTATCTATGTCTTTCATATAAGTCATACCTTTCGGTTTATTGTGTCAGTATTTCCGACTAAAATATATTATATTGCATTTCGGCAAAAATTTAAACCCTAAAATTATCTTTCACAATATATTTTCGGCATTCATATTATAGTGTATAGATATCCATCCGAAAAAGGAGGGAAATGAATGAAAAAAATCGTTATTGCCGGCGGAGACAAAAGAATGAGCTGTCTCGCCGAGCTGCTTTTTAACAGCGGGTATTCTTTCGCGTCATATGCGGTAAACGGCGGTCTTACCAAAGACGAGTTTCTTTGTTATCTGCGCGAAAACAATAATATACTGCTGATACTGCCGCTCCCCGTAAGCCGCGATAAAATTCACCTGAACACCGGCAAAGCGTTCGAAGACGTCAGGCTATCGGAAATCGGCGAATGTCTCGGAAAAAGTGACACGGTAGCAGGAGGAATCATCGGCGACAGTCGCACTGTTTTGTCGGCAAACGGCACAAAAGTATATGATTACTATGATGAGGAATTTATTACGGACAATGCCCGTTTGACCGCGCAATGTCTTAAATTTGTGTTAAATGAAAACGGAATATATGATTTCAGCGGCAAAAAGACGGCGATTACCGGATACGGCAGAACCGCGAAGGCTATTGCCGAATTCATGAAGGAAAACGGCGCAAAGGTACTGATAACGGCAAGAGACCCTCACGCACTCGCAGACGCGGTCAAAAAGGGATACAGCATATGCCTGCTGAGAGATTATGACTGCATAGCACACGACGCGGATATTTTAATAAACACCGTTCCCGCTGAAATAATAGATAAAAATATTTTGAGTCGATTGAGAAAAGACGTTCTGCTTATAGATATAGCTTCCCCCCCGTTCGGAGTGGATATCGGGCTTGCCGACTCTTACGGGATAAACGCTGTCAGAGCATTGGGGCTACCCGGAAAATACGCCCCCGAAGAAGCCGGCAGGCTGATATTTAAGAAAGCTCAACCGCTTCTGTAAGGAGGGAAAAATGTGCTGAACTTAGGATTTGCAATGTGCGGTTCGTTCTGTACGTTTAAAAAGGTGATCCCGATTATGGCTAAGCTTAAAAGCGACGGGTTTAACGTAGTGCCCATAATGTCTGAAACAGCATTTACGACCGATACACGTTTCGGCTCGGCTAAAGACTTCGCCGACGAAATAACCGAAATAACGGGAAACGATATTATAAGTACTCTGCCGAAGGCCGAGCCGATAGGCCCCAAAAAGCTGCTCGACTTACTTATTATCGCGCCGACTACGGGAAACACTCTCGGGAAAATGGCGAACGGCATAACTGATACGACCGTAACGCTTGCAGCTAAAGCGCACCTTCGCAACAGACGTCCGGTGGTAATAGCCGTTTCCACAAATGACGCACTCGGTGCCACCGCTAAAAACATAGGTCTTTTAATGAACTGCAAATATATTTACTTCGTACCGATGAGGCAGGATGACTGCATTAACAAGCCGAATTCCATAGTTGCGGATTTTGAAAAAATACCCATAACCGTTTTGGATGCTTTAAACGGCAAACAGACCGAGCCCGTAATAATATCGTAAAGCCACACAAAGAGAAGAATGGCACAACTAAAATATCCGCATTCGTAAAAGATCGAGTACGGATATTTTTTCGACAAAAAACGGACCGTAAAATTTTTACAGCCCGTTTTTTAAGGGATTTAATAAGAAAAAATACTGTGTAAAAAATTACTTCTTACCGTTGAAAATGTCAAGAACGTCCATATATCCGTCGTCGCTTCCGAAGCCCTTGCCGTTGTCGGTAGTGCTGCTTACATCCTCAAAGCCGTCATCCTTGCCGCCGAACGAAAAATCATCGGTCTTGTTGGGCTTTTTAGGCATACCGTTCTCATCAGTACCGAAGCCTGTTGCGATAACGGTAATTGTCATCTCGTCTTCTTTTTCTTTATCGAGATCTACGCCGAAGATGATGTTAGCATCCTCATCAGCCGCTGCACGAACTATACCTGCCGCGGTGTCGATATCGTCAAGGCCGATATCCTCAGAAGCGGAAATGCTTATTATAACGCCCTTAGCGCCGTCGATTGTGGATTCAAGAAGAGGGCTTGAAATAGCTCTCTGAGCCGCCTGCTCAGCCTTATCCTTGCCTTTGGCGGTACCAACGCCCATATGAGCATGGCCCGCATCTTTCATAACTGCGGTTACATCGGCAAAGTCAAGGTTTATAAGAGCCGGCTTAATAATAAGGTCGGAAATACTCTTAACGCCCTGGCGAAGAACATCATCTGCTATATCAAACGCATTGAGAAGAGTAATCTTCTGCTCGGATACCTGCTTTAATCTTTCGTTGGGAATAACAACAAGGCTGTCTACATGACCTGCAAGCTCTGCAATACCTGCCTCAGCCTGCTGCATACGTACCTTACCCTCAAAATCGAAGGGCTTTGTAACTATACCTACGGTGAGTATTCCCTTTTCCTTAGCAATCTCGGCAATAACGGGAGCTGCGCCTGTGCCTGTTCCGCCGCCCATACCTGCGGTAATAAACACCATCTGTGTATCATTGAGAGCTTCAATAATTGCGTCGCGGCTCTCCTCGGCAGCTTTCTGACCGATTTCGGGCTTTGCCCCGGCGCCTCTGCCCTGCGTAATCTTTTCGCCTATCTGAATTTTCTGACCGGCTTTTGAAAAAGCAAGCGTCTGCTTATCGGTATTTATAGCTATAAGCTGAACTCTGCCGAAGTCATTGTTTGCCATACTGTTGACAGCATTTCCGCCGCCTCCGCCAACGCCTATAACTTTAATATTAGTAACGTCATTAAATTCGTTGTCCATTTCAAAATCCATTTGAGAACATCCTCCATTATGTAAAGTCTTTTATTTCACACCTAAATAAAGTTAAACTCATACCTATTTAGGTTAGTATATCATATTATCCCGTTATTTTCAACGTTTTTTTGCATTTATATTGTATATAATTACGGAGATATAAACGGGACCGTTGTGTTATCCTCACGCTGGGGACTGAGATATGCTTTTTTGTCAATCGTGAAATCTATACTGCCCGTAAAATCGGGATTATCGCTGTCAAGCCTTGTCAGGGCAGCTTTTACAAAGTCCATTTTATCGTTCACGGAGGACGAAAGTCCCAAAAGCACGGTAACGCGCTCCTTATATACCATTTTAATATTGGAATGGTTGCTCACATCTATACTTGTTATTCCGCTGAGTTCATTTGATTCAAGCAATGTCAGCACATTTTTTATAATGCCGAGGTCGTCGTTATCCTGAAATTCCACGGTTTCCCCCGGTACCGCCGAAATCACCGGTGAGGAATCAATTATGATAATACCGTCGCCGATAGTCATAAGTCCGTCCTCAAGCACTTTGCCCTTGTCGGAAACCAACGTGAAGCTGTCGCCGTTGTCTATTGCAAGCTTGGCGGTTGCAGCCGTGATTTTTATCGTTATTGTTCCCGAAAGATTGCGTTTTATTTCGGCCGACTCAACATAAGGAAGGGTGCATTCGATTCCGGAGGCTGTTTTTTTCTTGCTTGTCATAAACATATTGTCGCCTATATTTATCTGCGACGCAGCTATAACATCCTCATTGCTGTATATCTCGTCACCGGTAACCGCAACATTGTCTATACGGAAAAAGACTGTAAGCGAAAGAGTTACTGCGACGGCAATTATAATTATAATACCCAGGATAAGAGCAATCAGCTTTTTTATCCTGCGTTTTTTCATTTTAATGAGCCTGCTGCGACGGCGCATTTCATCGCGCGAGAGCTGCTGCCTGCCGCCCTGCGTGCGCTCATTTGCCCCGCCGTATGTTACATCAGTCGTCTGCCTCCTGCGAGTGCCGGTCGGTACAGTCTTCTGCCGACTCCCCCGCGGGTTTCCCGACGTTTTCGGCGAGCTGCCTTGTCTCTTGTTTTTCGGTCCCGTCATTTTCATTTATCCTTCTCACGTCTGCTCCGAGCAGTTTCAGCACCTTTTCAGGAGCTTCATATCCTCTGTCCAAATGCTGCGTACCTGTAATAACCGTCTTGCCGTTTGCGGCGAGACCGGCCGTTATAAGCGCAAAGCCTCCGCGAAGATCCGGAGCTACAACATTTGCGCCCGTCAGATACTTTGAACCCTCTATAACCGCCATTCTGCCCTCGACGCTTATTTTTGCGCCGAGCCGCATAAGCTCAGTTACGTGTTTAAATCTGCTCTCAAATATATTTTCAATTATTACGCTCGTGCCGTCCGCAACAGACAGCATAGCTCCGACTATTGCCTGAGCATCGGTCGGAAAGCCCGGATACGGCATGGTGCGTATCATTTTTACTCTTTTAAGTCTCGGCGGTGCGGACAGACATATCCACCTGCCGCTCGTCGTTATATCACAGCCCGCTTCGGAAAGCACCGGAATCAGCGCGCCGATATGTGCCGGAATTACGTCCTTTATGCAAATTCTGCCGCCGGTTGCCGATGCGGCTATAAGATAAGACGACGCCTCTATGCGGTCGGGTATAACGGTATGGCATGTGCCGTGAAGCTTTTTAGTGCCCTCTATTACTACCGTGCTGTCGCCGGCGCCGGAAATTTTAGCGCCGCAGCCGTTTAAAAAATCGGCAAGGTCGCTGATTTCCGGTTCTCGCGCCGCATTTGTAATAACGGTGGTTCCGTCCGCCGCGGCGGCGGCTATCATTATGTTTTCTGTGGCTCCGACACTCGGAAAAGAAAGCGTAATATCGGCACCGTGAAGACATTTGCCGAGCGAACAATACAGTCTGCCGTGCTCTTCGGTAATTTCGGCACCGAGCTTTCGCATCGACGATAAATGCAGGTCAATAGGTCTGAGGCCTATTTCACAGCCTCCCGGCGAAGATATTTCCGCTTTTCCCGTACGCGCGAGCACAGCACCCAAAAAGACTATCGATGAGCGCATTTCACGCATTAAATCATCGGGAATTTCACTTACGGTGATAACGGACGAATCCACCTCTACCGTGTGACCGTCGCGTATCACCTTGCAGCCGAGATGCCGAAGTATTTGAATAGCGGCGTCTACATCCGAGAGAGCCGGGCAATTATGTATTTTGCATTTGTCACCGGTCAAGACCGTAGCCGCTAAAATCGGCAGCGCGCTGTTTTTCGAGCCGTGGACTTCAATTTCTCCGCAGAGCCTTCGTCCGCCCTCTATTATTATCTTATCCAATACATACACACCCCTTAAAGAAAAAGGTAACCCTTTTTCATATTATGCAGGGCTGTATGTTTTGGAAACGACAGCTGTTATTTTTTCTCCGCTAACTTTTCTATTATATCACAAATCATCGCAGAAGAGTTTTCAACCGCCATTTTTTTTGCATTCCTGCCGAGTCTTACAAGAGTCTCGCGGTCTGCAACAAGTGAGTCAAACTCGGATATGAGTTTTTCGGGGGTTAAATCCTTTTCCTCAATAACGCGCGCGGCATCGTTTTCCACAAGAGCCATGGCGTTATGATACTGATGGTTTTCGGCAACATTCGGTGAGGGAATAAGTATTGACGCTCTGCCGACTGCTTCAATCTCGGAAAGTGACGACGCACCGGCTCTGCCGATAACAAGGTCGCTTGCCGCAAGACAGACATCCATATCATCTATATATTCGCGTATTACCACGTTGCTTGCTTTGTTCTCGTCCACGCCGAGCTCTTTTAGCTTTTCCGGAACCCATTTACCGTATTTTCCGGTAGAATGCATAAAGAACAGATTTTTATTTTGCCAACGCTCGGCTATCAAGGCAGTCATATTTTCATTTATCGCCTTTGCACCCAGACTGCCGCCCATTGAGAGTACCATTATGCTGTCGGGCGAGACACCGAGCTTTGCACGTGAAAATTCCCTGTCCGCTTCTATGATTTCGCTTCTTACCGGAAGCCCCGTAACTACAGGCTCATTTTTACATTCAAGGTGTTCCTCTGCCTTTTTAACCGTGAGCATTACCTTGTCCACCGTTTTGGCGAGAGCCTTGTTTGTAACGCCGGGATAGGCGTTTTGCTCATGAATGGCTGTCTTTACGCCAAGTTTACAGGCCGTTCTGACAACGGGACCGCTGACATATCCGCCGAAGCCTACTACAACGTCAGGTTTAAATTCTTTGATTATTTTTTTGACCTCTCTCGATGAGCTTATCATAAGAAAGAGAGTTTTAATATTTTTAGCTATATTTTTAGCGGAAAACTTTCTCTGGAAGCCGGTAATTTCAATGGTTTTAAAGGCGAAACCCGCCGCAGGTACGAGCTTTGACTCCATATGCTCCTTTGTACCTATAAAAAGTATGTCGGCATCAGGATGGCGACGTCTGAGCTCGCCTGCGGACGCAAGTGCCGGATTTATATGTCCGCCGGTACCGCCGGCAGCGAATATGACTTTCATATGTTTACTCCTTATTCTTAGGCTTTTTATTTTTCTATTCGCGAATACCTTGATACCGACAGCACTATTCCCATTTCAACAAGCAGCATCATAAGTGATGTGCCGCCGTAGCTGAAGAAGGGTAAGCTTATGCCTGTATTCGGCAACGTATCAGTAACAACGCCGATGTTAAGCGCCGTCTGAAGTCCCACCTGAAAGACGATGCCCATTGCAAGCATGGCACCGAAGCGGTCCTTTGCCTTTAGTCCTATAACGACCCCACGCCAAACAAGCAAAACGTACAGCAAAATTATTCCTACCGCTCTGATGAAGCCGAGCTCCTCGCAGACAATCGCAAAAATAAAGTCATTTTGCGGTTCGGAAACATACAGATGCTTTTGTTTTGAGTTACCGAGACCGGTTCCGAAAAGTCCGCCGGAACCTATGGCATAGAGCGAGTTGTTGGTTTGCCATCTTGCTCCCTTGGGGTCGTAGCTTTTATCGAGCCACGCCGTAATTCGCGCGCCCGCGTATTTTTCAAGAAGCTGCGGATTGAGCACGAATATGATAATTGCCACGGCGGCAATTACCGCTATAAGCACAAACCAATGTCTCTTTATCTCGCCGAGATACATCATAATTACTCCTATGGCGAGAATAAGAATGGTGCCGGAAAGATGATTTTCAAGATAGACAAGACCCGCCGTAACAGTTATAACCAAAGCATAGAAAAGGAGCTGCAAAAACGAATTATACACAACGATATGTCCGCCCGACAGTTCCTTTACTCCGTCTGCAAATTTGGAACGGTTTATTGACTTTCCGACTATTTTTTTATGATTTCTGTCCATTTCGTATGCGCAAAACAAAATTATGGCAAGCTTTGCTATTTCCGACGGCTGGAAGGTAAAAAAGCCGAGATTTATCCATCGGTGGAATTCACCGAACGACGCCGGCAGTATAAGAACTATAACAAGCAGACCCCATGAGACAATAAGACCGGGGACAGCAAGTATTTTAAGATAATCATACCTGAGCTTTGAAACAAGGAGCATACAAATAACGCCGACAACGGCAAAAATCAGCTGACGCTTAAAAAAGTATGTGCTGTCCCCTTTTTTGTTGTAAAAGGCGTAGGTGTAGCTTGCCGAGAACAGCATTACAAGTCCTATTGTAAGTATTGCAATTACAAGAAGAAGGAAGAATACGTCAATTCCGCCGAGTGCGAGAAAATCGGGTCTTCGCGAGCGTTTTTTTGTCTTTTGAGGACGCGGTTTTGCATTTTGGGCGTTCCCTGCCATAATTCTTCCTCCTTTTCCTGAAAATTAAAACGGACATCTGCCGAAATCGGCAAATAAAATTATTTCATTCCGTAATACAAAAGAGCGGTTCCTATAATTCCGCCGAAAAGCTGAACGAGTGTAAACACGACGCATATCTTGCGCTCTTTCCAGCCGCACATTTCAAAGTGGTGGTGTATGGGCGCCATTTTGAAAATTCGTTTGCCGTGCGTTGCCTTGAAGTAGCATATCTGAAGCACATCCGAGAACATTTCGACTGCATAGATTATTCCGTAAAGCAAGATTATAAGCGGACAGTCTATGGCATAAGCGAGGGCTACAACCATACCGCCGAGGAACATTGAGCCGGTATCGCCCATCATAACCTTTCCGGGATACCAGTTCCAAATAAGGTATCCGAGACATCCGCCGAGAAGGCAGCCCGCAAGAAGGCTTACACCGAAGAAACCTCTGATAAGTGCCGCCGCTATAAATGAAATTGCCGCCACGGAGGTAACGCTTGCACACAAGCCGTCTACGCCGTCCGTGAAGTTTACGGCATTTACCGTGAGATAAATAACGGCAATTCCGAATATCCAAAAGAAAAATTTAAGGTCGACATTTCCGACGAACGGAATGAACATATACGTGTTTCCCGACATATAGAGCGCCGCAAGATACGCCAGCATCACAAGAATCTGCGCGCCGGTTTTCTGCGCTATGGTAAGGCCGAGATTACGTTTTTTGGCAACCTTAATATAATCGTCCGCAAAGCCGATAAGTCCGAAAGCGACAGCCATTAAAAGTCCCGCAAATATTTTGACCTTCATATCGTCGCCTATGACAACGCTTCCCGAAGTCAGAATATGACCGCCGAGCAGCTTATCGGTTATCAGGACGACAGCGAACGATACGATTATGCTTATTATAAACATAAGACCGCCCATTACGGGAGTACCCTGCTTTGATTTATGCCATGCAGGACCTATGTCAAGAATAGTCTGCCCGAAGTGCAGCTTTCTAAGCCACGGAATTATAACAAATCCGAGCAAAAAAGCTATTAAAAAGCTAAGCAGAACGCCGAATATTAATGCAACCCAAATTTTCATTTACTCTTCCCACTCTCTGTATAAGCTGTTTATAACATCCTCGAGCTTCATTCCGCGACTCGCCTTAAAAAGAACTGCGTCGCCGTCCTTAAGCGTTTCGAGAAGCGCTTTTACAAGCTCGGTTTTATCGTCAAATGATTTTATTTCATCGACAAATCCTTTTGCTCCCTCGGCAATGTGTTTTGCTTTTGCGCCGTATGTAAAAAGAATATCGATATTTTTGTTTTCGGTATATTTTCCGACATTTTCATGAGAAACATCGCTGTATTTTCCGAGCTCAAGCATATCGCCGAGAACTGCTATCCTGCGGTTTGATTTAAACGAGGACAACACATCCAGAGCCGCTTTTTGCGAATCCGGGCTTGCGTTGTAGCAATCCTCTATAACCGTTATTCCGCCGACTTTTTTAATACGCTGACGCATTCCGGACGGGACAAAGCTTTTGAGCCCTGCCGCTATTTTCCGCGGCTCCATTCTCATTTCATACCCCACGGCAAACGCCGCAAGAGCGTCATATACGTTGTGAATTCCGACGGTAGGCACGGTGACGCGCTGTGATGCGCCGTAAAATTCGACCGTGAAGGATGTAAAACCGTTTTTTTCTTCAATATCCTTCGCTCTGAAATCAACATTCGGATTTTCGATTCCGAAGAAAACAAGTTTATAGTCGGGCTCCCTTACGGTAACGAGCTTATCGTTATCGCCGTTTAATATAAGCGGCGCACCCTTTTTCATACCCTCGAGAATTTCAAGCTTCGCTTTTAGGATTCCGTCACGCGAGCCGAGATACTCTATATGCGAAACGCCGATATTGGTTATTATACCGATGTCGGGACGAGAGCTTTTTGTCATTCTCTCGATTTCGCCGAAATGATTCATACCCATTTCAATAACCGCCGCCTCGGTATCATCTTTAAGGCGAAGCAGAGTTTTGGGCATTCCGATTTCATTATTGAGGTTGCCCTCGGTCTTTATCGTTTTAAACTGCTCGGCAAGCACGGCGTAGGTCATTTCTTTTGTCGTCGTTTTGCCGACCGAGCCGGTAAGGCCTACTACCGTCAAATTATCAAGCGTACCGCGGTAATACCCCGCAAGGTCAAGCAGAGCCTTGCCGGTATCCTTAACTGTGATTACGGGTATGCGGCTGTCAACCTTTTTACGGACAAGCACCGCCGCGGCTCCGTTTTGAGCCGCCTGCGACACAAAGTCGTGCCCGTCAAATTTTTCTCCCTCAAGGCATATGAAAAGGCACCCCTTTGGTATGTCGCGGCTGTCGGTCGAAACCGAGGTCACAATACAATCATAGCCCGAGAGCCTGCCGCCTACGGCTTTTGCAATACGCGAAAGAGTTAATTCCATTACTTATCTTTTCCTTCTGCTAATATACCTGCCACAACTTCACGTTCATCATAGTGTATTTTGCCGGTATTTAATATTTGATACGTCTCGTGCCCTTTGCCGGCAAGGAGAACGACATCGCCCTTCTTCGCTTCGCCGAGTGCATATCTTATGGCCTCGGTACGGTCAACAAGGACCTTGATTTTCGCTTTGCAGTTATGCATACCCTCTAAAACATCGTCAACTATAAGCTGCGGGTCTTCGCTTCGCGGATTATCAGAGGTTACAACCGCAACATCTGCAAGGTCGCCTACTATCTTGCCCATTTTAGGGCGTTTGGTCTTGTCTCTGTCGCCGCCGCAGCCGAATACGGCTATAATTCTGCCGTTTGTGGTTTCACGGACCGACGATATTACATTTTCAAGGCCGTCGGGAGAATGTGCGTAATCTATAAGAACGGTATAATCCGTATCCGTCGGAACTACCTCAACTCTGCCGGGCACGCCCTTGCTCTTTTTGAGCGAAGAAAGGACATCGGAAAAATCAAGTCCCGTGAGTATGGCGCAAATTGCGGCGCCCATCGTGTTATAAACGGTAAAGTGACCGGGTATGCCTACGTTTGCTCTGCCGATTTTATCGTTCCAAAGGAGTTCGTACTGCACAGAGGAGGAGGTGCAGACAACATTTTTTGCCACAAACTGCGCCTCATTGTTTTTAACCGAAAACGTCACGACCTTTATCGGGAGTCCGTCTACCATATAATGTGCCGATTCGTCATCGATATTTATAACAGCCGTGTCCGATATTTCAAACAGCTTGCGCTTGGCGTTTCGATAGTTTTCAAAGGTTTTGTGATAGTCAAGGTGATCCTGCGTGAGATTGGTAAACAATGCTATGTCGAAATGACATCCGTCTACCCTCCCCTGCGCGAGTGCTTGGGAAGAGACCTCCATAACGCAGTATTTACAGCCGCTGTCAACCATTTCCCTGAAGAGTCTCTGAAGCTCTTTGCTGTCGGGAGTGGTAAGCGACGACGGGTACTCTTTGTCGCCCGTTACGTTTTTAACCGTGCCTATAAGTCCGGATTTTATTCCGAGATTATCGAAAATCCCTTTTAAAATAAAGGTTGTTGTAGTCTTTCCGTTTGTTCCGGTAATGCCTATAAGATGAAGCTTCTCGGACGGATTACCGTAAAAATTGGCGCACAATAAAGAATATGCATCTCTTGTGTTCTTAACCAAAATCTGATTTTCAACACCGGTATCATACTCCGCCACTACCGCACGGGCTCCTTTATTCACAGCCTCCTCGGCGGCAGAGTGGCCGTCAAAATGTGCGCCCTTGATGCACACAAAAACGCAGCCCTCGCAAAGCTTTGCGGTATTATCGGTAATATCAGTAATTTCCGTGTCATTAAAATTGCTTTTTGTATCAATGCCCTTTAAAAGCTCCGATAACAGCATCGGTTTTTTCCTCCTGTTTTTTACTTTAATATTATGCGGGACCGTCCTGTACGTTTACGGACGACTTGAAGTAAACTGTAATTACAGAGCCCTGCTCTGCCTCGGTGCCCTCCGCAATGCTCTGCTTATAAGACACAAAGTCATTTGAAGAAGAATTGCCGGCTACCTTTATGTTAAAGCCTGCGTTAACAGCGGCCTTATTGGCTGCGCTGATTGACATATTGCAAAGATTCGGAACGATGGCAACTGCCTTTTGCGACGAAGAATCGGTATATACCACTATTACTCCGCCCGACCTCATTTGCTGGCCTGCCGCAGGCGTCTGTGAAACTACCTTAGTACCGTCTCCGACAACCTTTACGGTATAGCCCGAGGCTTTTGTCTTTGCATCCTGAGGAGACAATCCGATAAGACTCGGAGCTACGGACGATACGTTTGCCATTTCCTTATCGTCATATCTCGGCTCAACATTCAAGTAGGTCAGCACCTTTTCAAGTATATCGCCTGCTATGGGAGCTGCTACCGCACCGCCACCGTGAGCACCTGTCGGCTCATCTATCGCTACAAGTATTGCTATTTGCGGATCATCGGCGGGGGCAAAGCCGGCAAAGGAGGCAATATACGCTCCCTCGTGTCCGATTTTTTCGGAGGTACCCGTTTTGCCTGCCACGTGGTAACCCGCAACATATGCGTTTTTACCTGTTCCCACGGATACGACCTGCTCCATCATATTAGATACTATCGAAGCGGTTTTTTCGGATATGACCTGTCTTTTTACTATAGGCTCCGTCTTTTTCATGACATTGCCGTCACCGTCAAGCATAGATGATACAACATACGGCTGCATAAGCTTACCGCCGTTTGCTATAGCCGAAACCGCCGTTATTATCTGAATGGGCGTCACCTGGAAGGTTTGACCGAACGAGCTTGAAGACAGCTCCGAAATACCCATTTTATTGAGAGAGTGATATGTCACGTCGGCTACGGGAGTCGCCTCCGCAGGCAGGTCGATGCCTGTTTTTTCGGTAAAACCGAACGCTTCAAAATATTTATAAAAAGTATCTTTACCGAGCTTTTGCCCTATTGTCACAAAGAACGGGTTACAGGAATTCATAAGTCCCTGCGTCAAATTTTCCGTACCGTGGCCGCCCGGCTTCCAGCACTTCTGATAATTATTCGCAACCTGAATACCGCCGGTGCAGGTATATGTTGTATTGAGGTCCACAACACCCTCTTCAAGAGCCGCCGAAACGACTATCGTCTTAAATACCGAACCCGGCTCATATGTATCGCTTATATCGCGGTTTCGCCACTGAGCATAAAGAGCGTTCGTCGTAGCCTTTTTTTGCTCGTCGGGAGAGGATATTGCGGATATGCTCTCGGCAAGCACCTTGTTTGAAATCTTATTAGGAGAATTCAAATCAAAGTCGGGCTTTGACGTCATACCGAGTATAGCGCCGGTTTTGACGTCCATTATTATGCCGTAAGCATATTTCGCGCCCGTGTCCGTAAGTGCCTGGTCGAGCGACTGCTCGAGGTAATACTGTATTACCTCGTCTATTGTAAGCACAAGGCTGTAGCCTGCCTTAGCGTCATATGTGGTTTGATAATCCGTGGACATAGAGCCCTGTCTGGCATTTTTAGCCGTTATTATTCTGCCGGCGGTGCCGGTAAGCTCGTCATTGTATTTCAGCTCAAGCCCGAGCCTGCCCGAATCATCGGAATCCGTAAAGCCTATTATTGTGGAAGCAAACGACGAGTAAGGATAATATCTCTTTGTATCGGGATCAACACCGATTATTGAGGAAAGCTTGTTTTCGGAAATAAACGTTTTAAGACGGTCCTTAACATCCGTCTCAACCTCGCCGGCTATTTTTTCGTAGCCGCTGCTTGTGCGTTCCGCCTTTTTGCGAACCGTCTCTTCGTCCACACCGAGCATGGTGCTGAGATTTGTAACCACAAGGTCGCGCTGCTCGTCACTTGTTATCTTTGACGGATTTATATAGACAAGCCACGCCGAAGCACTTTTGGCAAGAGCTTTCATATTTGAATCGTAAATCGTTCCGCGCTGAGCCGAAACCGTGGTGTCCGAAAGCTGATTTTGCTCGGCTTTAAGCTTATATTCGTTGCCGTGAATAAGAGAAACATATGCGAGCGAGCCGACACATACAAGAAAAGCTGCGGCGATGAAGCACAGCACCGTAACAGCTCTTTTACCCATTCTCTTTGAAGGTCCGGTCTGCATATTTTTCTCCTTTCATTAAATTTAAGTCTGATTTTGTTTTCCGTTTGTCGAATTGAAAAGCGAAAAAGGTGCAAAGGCGCGCTTTCTCTGCCTCTTATTCCGAATCGTGTGCATTTTGTGCATTTTTGCGACGACTTGTATTTTTGATACACGAGGAGCGAAAAAGGTGCAAAAGGCGCGCGATTCAGACAAAATAAATAGCATAACGAGAGTTAAGTATAGCTACCTTAACCCTCGTTTTATTTTATTTCATTTTACGTGTATATATTCCAAAAGTTTGGTTATAAGCGACTTTGACTCTTTTGAGTCGGAGGACGATGCTTTGCCTCCGGAAACAGTTACCTTATCATCGCCGGAAAGGTCTATATATTCTATCTGATAATTTTCCGCCTTTACCATTCCGAGAACATTTTGTGCATAATCATCGACCTTTTCAAGAGATATTGTCGAATCGAGCTGCATATTAAGTCTGACGGTCTCGGCCTGCGCCGCCGTAAGATTTGACTCAGTCTTGGCGATTTGGCGGTCAAGCTCGTCCACACGCAACTTGCTGTAAAGCAGAGCCGCAAAAAGCGAGAGCAAAACAGCGGCAACCGTAAGCACCTTTGCCGCACGCAAAGCCGTGGCTCGCATTTCGTTTTTTGCCTCGACCGTTGTTTTCTTTTTTCGTGTTACAAGCCGCATACCGGAGTCGGCCGCACGCTCTCCGACGCCGGGCAGGGTAGCTATTTTTCTCGCGGCATTATGATCGAATGAGACGGGTTTCGGCTCAAACATGGAAAAATCATAATTACCGTACTTATCGTAATTACCTGCCATTTTTTCTCCTCCGGGAAATTTATCTTAAAATCTAATCATCTTTAATCTTTTTTATTGAACGAAGCCGCGCCGAACGCGAACGAGGATTACGCGACAGCTCTTCGTCGCTTGCCGCAACGCCCTTTACGGTAATCTCACCGCGCGGCGTTTTCCCGCAAACACAAACCGGAAAATCCTTTGGGCAAGTGCAGCCCTCACAAAAGTGTGCAAAGCGTTTTTTCACCATACGGTCCTCAAGAGAATGGAATGTTATTACCGAAAGAATTCCGCCAACCTTAAGCGACGAAAACATATCATCAAGTGCCGAATCAAGCTTTGTAAGCTCACCGTTTACCTCTATACGGATTGCCTGAAAAGTTCTGCGTGCCGGATGCGAGTCTCGCATTGCACGCTGAGGCATTGACATTTTAATAATATCGCAAAGCTCAAATGTTGTTGAAATTCTTTTATTTTCACGTTCTTTTACTATATTTTTAGCTATACTCTTTGCATACCGTTCTTCACCGTAGTCTCTGATTATACGATAAAGCTCATTTTCGGAATAAGTGTTAACAACATCCGCGGCACTTTTGCCCTCTTTGCTCATACGCATATCAAGCGGCGCGTCCATATGAAACGAAAAGCCGCGCTCGGCAGTATCTATCTGGTGAGAGCTGACGCCGAGATCCGCCATAATTCCGTCGGCTTTTCTTCCGTTTAATATTGCGGATATGTTATCAAATGTATTGTGAACTATCTCAACATTCGGAAAAGACGCAAAGCGCGCCTTCAATACCTCAATAGCCTCAGGGTCGCGGTCAATGGCTATAAGCCTGCCCTTATCGGAAAGCCTTTGAGCCACAGCGTGGGAATGCCCCCCACCGCCCGCGGTACAATCGACGTAAAGGCCGTCGGGCTTTATTTCGAGTGAATTGACAGTTTCGTTAAATAATACGGGAATGTGTTCAAAATCCATTTTAAATACCTATCAGAACTGAATCTGCGAATAGTCGAAGGTCTGACGAATGTTTCTCGCACGTTCCATGGTCTTGTAGTATTTATCTGCATCCCATATTTCAAGGCGCTTACCTACGCCGGCAACAACAACATTCTTTTTAAGCCCGGCAAAGTCGCAAAATTCGGTAGGAATGGTAATCCTACCCTGCTTGTCCGGCTCAACCTCAACCATACCGCCGAAAAAAAGACGCTGCATGTCAAAATTCTGAGTATTGATAACAGACTCGGCTATCTTGCTCCACTCTTCGTCGGAATAGATGTAAAGGCAATCGCTGCCGTCTATCGGGCAGAACACTCTGAAGGTAGAACCGAGCTTATTACGCATCTTGGCAGGAATGAAAAGGCGGTTTTTGGCGTCTATGGTGTGTTCTTTATAGCTGCCGAAGCTTTCGGTACGCTTTTGCGCCGCCGAGGTTTCGGTAGTTTTTTCTTTAACATTTTCGTCAGCCACTTTATTCATTCCTCCTTTCTGCTCCAAAGCGTGGGTTTTTACTCCCCAAATATGGGTTTTTTAAACATTTCTCACCTATTGACTGTAATTATAAAGCATACTCACCCATTTTGCAATAACTAAAGCAAAAAAAACTTTGTTAAATTTAAATGAATTTTCGACATGATTTTTGGACATAAAAGAACGGTATTCAGCATAATAGCCGAATACCGTATCGTAAATTATCGTATTTTGACCTTAAAAAGGCCGTTTTTAAACGGGTCTTACCGGAATATTTTTCTCCTTGAGATATTTTTTCAGCGATTCTATCGGGATTTCATTAAAGTGGAAAAGCGACGCCGCCAAAACAGCGTCCGCCTTGCCTACCGTAAAAGCATCGTAAAAATGTTTCAGCTCACCCGCTCCGCCCGATGCGATAACGGGAATACCGACGCTTTCTGAGACAGCTCTTGTAAGTTCAAGGTCGTAGCCCTTTTTTTGACCGTCGCAGTCCATACTCGTCAAAAGTATTTCGCCTGCGCCGCGCTTTTCCGCCTCCGTCGCCCAAAGGACCGCGTCAATTCCCGTGGGGATTCGTCCGCCGTTTAAATAGACCTCCCATTTTCCGTTGTCGGTACGCTTTGCATCAATGGCGCAGACAACGCATTGACTTCCGAATTTGTATGCCGCGTCATTTATAAGGTCGGGATTTCTGACAGCCGCTGAATTCACCGAAATTTTATCGGCACCGGCTCTTAGCAGCTCCTTAAAGTCGTCGGTAGAGCGGATTCCGCCGCCCACCGTAAACGGAATGAATATAGAATTTGCTACTCGCGAGACTATATCGAGCATTGTGCCTCTGCCGTCATTGGTAGCGGTTATATCGAGAAGCACAAGCTCGTCTGCGCCTTTTTTATCATATTCCACGGCGCATTGCACGGGATCGCCGGCGTCGCGTAAATTTACAAAGCTGACACCCTTGACAACCCTGCCGTTTTTAACGTCAAGACACGGGATAATTCTTTTAGCGTACAAGTGTGTCACCTCCGAGCTTCGCAAAATTTTCAAGTATTTTAAGTCCTACTCTGCCGCTCTTTTCGGGGTGAAACTGCGTAGCATAGAGGTTTATTTCGGGGACCGCCACGGAAGAATCAAACGAAATTCCGTATTCCGTTTTCGTAGCGACGTCCGAGCGATTTTCGGCGTCGAGATAATAGGAATGAACAAAATAGACAAACGAGCCGTCTGCAATGCCGTCATATATGGGGCAAGGCTTTTTGATGTCTGCGGAATTCCACCCGATGTGCGGAATTTTAAGCCCCATATCCGACGGAAAACGCTTCACCCTTCCTTTTAATATGCCGAGTCCGGAAACGCCGGGGCTTTCCTCGGAGGAGTCAAAAAGAAGCTGCAGCCCGAGACAAATTCCCAAAAACGGCTTGCTTCCGAGCGCCGCCTTTTTAACAGCCTCACAAAGTCCGCTTTCGGTCATACAATTCATGGCATCGCCGAATGAGCCGACACCCGGCAAAATGCAAGCACTTGCATTTTCAATTTCGGACGCTCTGCTCGTAACAAGGCTCTCGGCTCCGATGAAATCAAGAGCTTTTTTTACGCTTTGTAAATTCCCGGCGCCGTAATCTATTATTGCTATCATATAATACTTCTCCCCGAAGAAAAAATATGAAATATTGTACCATCATTCTTTTCTGTTTGCAACCGTCGGAGACACAGCATTTATAACATTTACAAAGCCCATCGGAAAATAAAAATCGGCAAGTATCAAAAGATACTCACCGATTTTGGTGGGAGAGAGTGGATTCGAACCACTGAAGTCAGTGACGACAGATTTACAGTCTGTTCCCTTTGGCCGCTCGGGAACTCTCCCATATTAAATTATGATGCGTAAAATGGAGCTGGTGGACGGACTTGAACCCCCGACCTGCTGATTACAAATCAGCTGCTCTACCAACTGAGCTACACCAGCGTTTCGAACGCTTGAATATATTATCATAAAAGGTCGGTTTCGTCAACACAAATTTTAAAATTTTTTAAAAAACTTTGTAAAACCCGTTTCTCGGTGAATCGGGAATTAAGAGCACTCGGCGAAAACGGGTTTAAAACCCCTTGCAAATATGACTGCCTGCCGACACAATACATACTCTTGCTTTTTACCGCGCAATACTGTATAATTTATTCCAAAAATAACGACAAATGACACATTAATTACTCGCTGCAAATGCAGCTGTTTCCGGTAAGGCGTGTTGTATTGAGCAGTAATGATACAAGCCTTATCTTATAGGAGTTTTTATATGAAGGACAAAGCACAAAAAAATATTAAGATGCATTCGGTTCAGTTCAACTTCATAATGAACGCCATACTGACCGTTTCTTCATTTATTTTTCCGCTGATAACGTTCCCGTATATTTCGCGTACTCTTTTGGTAGACGGTATCGGAAAGGTGAATTTCGCAACGTCGGTAATTTCATACTTTACCATGTTCGCTTCGCTCGGTATACCGACATACGGTATCCGCGCGTGCGCAAGAGTTCGCGACGACCGCGAAAAGCTCACAAAAACCGCACAGGAACTTATAATAATAAACCTTATCACCTCGGCAATAACATACGCTGTATTTTTTATACTGCTCTTTACCGTTGACAGGTTCTATCAGGACAAAACACTGCTCACCGTAACCAGCGTTTCGATTATACTCAACACCTTGGGCGTTACATGGCTTTATTCGGCTCTTGAGCAATATTCGTATATCACGGTAAGAAACATTGCCTGCAAGCTTGTCTCCGTAATATTGATGTTCATATTTGTCCACAACACATCGGATTATGTGATTTACGGTGTAATTGCGGTCTTGGCATCGGGCGGCTCGAACCTTTTGAACTTTATCAATCTGAAAAAATATATTTCTCTGCGACCCGTAGGGCATTATGATTTTAAGCAGCATTTGCAGCCGATATTCATTTTCTTTGCGACATCGATTGCGATAAGCATTTACACAAACCTTGACACGGTTATGCTCGGCTTTATGACCGACGACACACAGGTAGGCTTATACAGTGCCTCAGTTAAGGTTAAAACCGTTTTGCTCGCCGTGGTCTCTTCACTCGGAAACGTTCTTTTGCCGAGGCTGTCGGTATACATACACGACAATGATTACAGTAAATTCAGAGAGGCGCTGTCAAGAGTTCTGAACTTTCTGCTTTTGATAACTATACCTTTGACGTTATTCTTTACGCTCTACGTTAAAGACTCCATTATATTGCTTTCCGGCGAAGCCTTCTTAGACGCCTCTCTTTCAATGAGACTTTTGATGCCCACGGTATTTTTCTGCGCTCTCAGCGGAATGACCGGCAATCAGATGCTGGTACCGCTCGGTAGAGAAAAGGCTGTAATGCTGTCGGTAAGCATAGGTGCTGTTTTTGATTTTGTTTTAAACTTCTTCGTAATTCCGAAAATGGGAGCTGCCGGTGCGGCACTCTCGACACTTCTTACGGAATTTTTGGTCTTGGTGGTACAGACATTCTTTTTAAAGGACCATCTCGGCAAAGTCATACGCGGAGTAAAGGCATTGCCCATTATTTTAAGTGCTGCCGTATCCACGGGCGCCGGAATCGTGATACAGCACTATATGGGTGTTTCAAACTCATTTTTACGGCTTGTCATCGGTGCGGTTTCGTTCTTTGGAATTTATTTTGTTCTGCTTCTGATTTTAAAGGAAAAGTTCCTTACGGAAAGCCTTACGCTTGCACTTGAAAAGCTGAAATCGCTGCTGTCTTCGAGAAAGCAGCAGCCGAAGGATTAGTTATTTTACGGTTTTACAAACCGTGAAATAAGCATTAAGCAAATCGAAGAAGCCGAATTGTACAAACCCCCGATAGGAGTAAAAGACCTCTATCGTGGGTTTGTACTGTGATTTTGCCGGAAAGCCTTTGTTCCGCATATCTTCACAAAAGTTCAAACAGATCTTTGCGGCATTTGATTTTTCCGCTTTTTTTAAGCTTACCTATAACAGCGGACAGTCCCGAACGGTCAACCTCGAGATAATCCGCAAGCTGCTGACGGTCATAGGTAATGTGAAAGCTGCTTTTCCCCTGCTCCTTAGCTGTCTGCATTAAATATGTCATCAGCTTTTCCTCCGTAGAGCGTTTACTTGTCACCTCAAGCCTTTTCATAAGGACAAGATTTTTCACCGATGACGTTCGCAGCAAATTTAGAATAAAACAGTTATATATATCCGTATTTTTGAGAGGAATATCCGGCAGACTGAGGAGCATGACAACGGTTTCGCCAAGGGCAACGACATCTACCGGAATACTTTTTATTCCGGCACATACAAACGCTTCACCGAACACCTCCGAAGGCTCCAACACAGCGACTATGCTGCGATTGCCGTAGTAATCCGTCCGCTCTATTTGCGCGTTGCCGTGAAGTACAACACCTATATGCTCAGGTTTTTCGCCCTCAGAGAAAATAACGTCGCCTTTAGAGTATTTAACAACCTTAGAGTTCAAAATCTCGGTCAGGCACTTTATGTCTTCTATGTCAAATCCCGTAAACATACGACACTTTTTGAGTATTTCAAAATAATTTTCCATTTTGCCTCCGTTTGTTGAAAATTCAACATACAATTCGGTTTTATTATATTATAATGTCCTCACAAGTCAAGAAAAATAAATTTCGGAGGATATACCATGATAAGAAAAATCATTAAAATAGATGAAGAAAAGTGCAACGGTTGCGGCGCCTGTGCCGCCGCCTGCCACGAGGGTGCAATAGATATGGTAAACGGCAAAGCCAGGCTCATGCGCGAGGACTATTGCGACGGCCTCGGCGACTGCCTTCCCGCCTGCCCCACAGGAGCTATAACATTTGAAGAAAGAGAAGCTCCCGAATACAACGAAGAAGCCGTTAAAAAGGCAAAAATGCACAAAGCGGCGGCTATGTTTCACGGCGGATGCCCCGGTTCACGTTCAAGGGCAATTGAGCGCAAAAACGAAGTCCCAAAAAGCACGAACACGTTTTCGGAAAGCCGTTTGAGGCAATGGCCCGTTCAGATAAAGCTCGTTCCGGTAACCGCTCCGTACTTTGAGAATGCGGATTTACTCATATCAGCCGACTGTGCTGCTTACGCATACGGAAATTTCCACGCAGATTTCATAAAGAATCGTATAACTCTTATAGGCTGCCCGAAGCTTGACGACACGGATTATTCTGAAAAGCTGACGGAAATCATAGCGCTCAACAACATCAAAAGCGTTACCGTGGTGAGAATGGAGGTTCCCTGCTGCGGAGGTATTGAAAACGCCGCAAAACAGGCTGTAAAGAGAAGCGGAAAATTTATACCGTGGCACGTGGTGACGATATCGACCGACGGAAACATTTTGGATTAAAAAGCAAAATGAACAAAGAAAAAATGAGCTGTAAATTTTTACAGCTCATTTTTTATCAAGAATTCTCTTTAATGTATTTGCCGTATTTAATTCTGTTAACTACAAAGCCTACACCGAGAGCCAGCAGAAGCGGAATCAACAGTATAATAAGAGCCAATATACCGCAAACGACAATCGGAACGCCTTTTTTGCTCTTTTTGACGTTGCATTCGGGCTTTTTCTCTTTTTGAGGCTTCTTCCCCTGCTCGCCCTCTTTATAGAACGGCCTTATAGGAAGTATGGCGTCATATGACGGTATGCCCGAATTATGTAAAAGCGGTTCCGCAAAATCGGTAAACGAATCAGCAACCTTTATAAGCTTGCGCGGCTTTATATGCAGAGCGGCAAAAACCGAATCTACAATGTGAAGAAGCCCTACGGTTATTTTATATTCGTTATCGTCAACACTGTAAAGGTCTTCTCCGCCGTACAAATTAACTACAAGGTCACAGATAAAGTCAACAACGCTTTTATCGGCAATATCGGCATAATCCTCGGGCTTCAGCCCTGTTTCGGCACGGGTCAGCTTTGCGACTTTGCCTATTGTAAGAGCATTAAGCTTTTTGGCAAACGGTTTTATAAGCCAGCCGATTTTATAAATGAGTTTTTTCTTTATGCTCATTGCCGTCGCCATATCGGCAAGCGTCGGAATATCCGTTCCGGCGGCTTTTATCATATCCTTTACCATACCGATAAGCTGATATTTGAGATACTCCTGAAGGGTTTTGCCCTCCAAATCGAAGTCCACCGTTTCGGTTATGAGGTCGGTGGTGGTTGAAACCATTTTTACATCCGGGTCCAAAACAATGGTGCGTATCGGTGCGGGATAACCTACGGTTGCGGCGGTTGCTATATCGTAAAGCGTATTTCCGCGGTCGCTCGTTATCACGTCTATATCGTGTACGTGAGTGTGACCCGTAAGAATAAACTGTATGCCTAAGTCGGCAAGCTCGTTTCTGCGCGTCTCGTAGTCGCCGAGCATATCGTTTTTGCCTATCAGCTCATAAATCGGCGACGGGGCTATAAGCGGATGGTGAGTCATAGCCAAAATAAACTGATCGTTTTTGCGTGCATCCTCCGCCTGAGCCTTTATCCACTCAAAGCACTCATCCGAAAAGCCGCTTTTTCCCGAGAGATTGCGGTCGTCATTAAGTGCAAAAAGCCTGTAACCGTCGGCAAGCTGCACTACATACGACATACTGTCTCGATGAATGGCAATCGCTTCATCGGGGCCGAACTCTTTATACATATCATAGAGCTGCTCACGCTTTGCGGCAGGGATTTTCACCTTTTCATTGCCTACAAAGCTGTCTGTCAAGCCGTCATCCTGATAGTCGTGGGTTGCCGTAAGAACATAAACGCGCTTTCCGCTCTTTTTTAAATCGCGGAGCATTTCGATAAATTCCTCGTGTGCCTCAATTTCACCGTTGTTGGTGGTATCGCCCGAAAGCAAAACGATATCGGTTCGTTTATCTTCTTTTATCTGCTTAAAGGCAGCTCTTAAAAGCTCCTCGCTGTATTTTAAAAGCTTTTGGCTTTTGGCGTTTGCCGCATCGTAAGCCTTCCCCTCTGTGCCGGTCTTTTTTGAATAGTAATGCGTGTCCGTTATCACGGTCACGGTAAGAGGTGTTTTCGCCAAATTTACTGACCTCCTTTTTTACTTTATCGCTTTTGTTTTGACTTCGTCTGCAAGGCGTTCGCAAAGAGACGAAAGCTCCATGGAGCCTATATCGCCCTCGCCGCGATGGCGAACGGAAACAGTACCGTTTTCAACTTCTTTGTCGCCGACAACGAGCATATATGGCGTCTTTTGAAGCTGCGCCTCACGTATTTTATATCCGATTTTTTCGGAGCGATCGTCAACCTTTACGCGGATACCGTATTTTTTAAGTTCCGCCTCGATTTCATGCGCTCTGTCTGCATGGCGGTCGGCAATCGGAAGAACGACGGCCTGTACGGGAGACAGCCAAAGCGGGAATGCACCTGCAAAATGCTCTATAAGAACGCCGATAAATCTCTCTACCGAACCGAAAACAACGCGGTGAATCATAACGGGGCAGTGCTTTTCGCCGTCGGCACCCGTGTATTCAAGATTAAATCTCTCGGGAAGCTGGAAGTCAAGCTGAATAGTACCGCACTGCCAGGTTCTGCCGAGCGAATCTTCAATGTGGAAGTCAAGCTTCGGACCGTAGAACGCACCGTCGCCCTCATTTACGGTATATTCCTTACCGATGCTTTCGATTGCGTCGGAAAGCGATTTTGTGGCTTTGTCCCATTCCTCTTTTGTGCCCATATGGTCCTCGGGCATGGTTGAAAGCTCTATGGTATATGGCAGCTTAAAGAGATTATAAACCTCGTCAAAGAGCTGTGATATTCTTACAACCTCGTCGCGTATCTGGTCGGGAGCGAGGAGTATATGAGCATCGTCCTGAGTGAAGCAACGTACGCGGAAAAGTCCGTGAAGCGCGCCAGAAAGCTCGTGGCGATGTACTCTGCCGAGTTCACCGTAACGAAGAGGCAATTCCTTGTATGAATGAGGCTCAAGCTCATAAACAAGTATGCTGCCGGGGCAGTTCATCGGCTTTATGGCGAAATCCTCACCGTCGATAACGGTTGTATACATATTATCCTTGTAGTGATCCCAGTGACCAGAAGTCTCCCAAAGCGAACGCTTCATTATCTGAGGAGTGGATATCTCAAGATAACCCCACCTCTCGTGAACCTCGTGCCAATAATCAATGAGGGTGTTGCGAAGAATCATACCGTTGGGAAGGAAGAACGGCATTCCGGGAGCCTCGTCGCGAAGTGCAAAAAGCCCAAGCTCCTTACCGAGTTTTCTGTGGTCGCGCTTTTTAGCCTCTTCAATTCTTTCAAGATATTCCGTAAGCTCGGACTGCTTTGTGAAAGATATACCGTATATACGCTGAAGCATTTTATTTTTTTCATCGCCGCGCCAATAAGCGCCTGCTATGGACGTGAGTTTAAACGCTTTTACCCGGCCCGTGTCGGGAATATGCGGCCCCGCGCAAAGCTCGGTGAATTCCGCCTGCTTATAAAATGAAATCTTCTCGCCTTTGCCGGCATGCTCTTTAATAAGCTCAACCTTATACGGCTCGTCCTTTTCCTCCATAAGCTTTAAAGCCTCGTCTGCGGAGAGGTCGAACTGCTCAAGCGGAATATTTTCCTTTACGATTTTCTTCATTTCAGCCTCGATTTTTTCGAGAATTTCGGGAGTGAAAGAAAAATCCACGTCGAAGTCATAGTAAAATCCGTTTGCTATTGACGGTCCTATTGCAAGCTTGGCACTCGGATAAAGACGTTTAACAGCCTGCGCGAGTATATGCGAAGTTGTATGCCAAAATGCCTTTTTGCCGTCCTCATCGTCAAAGGTAAGTATTTCTACATGACAATCCTTTGTTACCGGAGTGCGAAGGTCACAAGTCTCGCCGTCAATCTTTGCAAGGCAGGCGGCTTTGTAAAGCCCCATGCCGATAGACTTTGCTATATCCATTACGGTCGTGCCGCTTTGGAACTCCTTTACAACATCATCCTTCAATGTAACTTTTACCATAAAAACTACCTCCATTATAATTAAAAAGCACTTCATCCCAGTAATTTGGGATGAAGTGCTATGCATTCCACGGTTCCACCCGAATTGACGATAAAAATCGCCCGCTCAACTGCTTTTAACGCAAGCTTACGTCACGCCTTAATCATCTGTTTTCGACGCGCGCTCGGGAGCGGTATCGGGCAGCTTTGCACGCTCTTCTTTCAGCCAACGAAAGAGCTCTCTTATGTGCAAACGATTTGCCGTCATTCTCCGTCAACGGTTTAACCTTTTTACTTTGGCTCTATATTATACTCATTTTTCCGATATGTCAAGAGATGATTTTAATTAAAAATTCTATTACAAAAACAGCGACGCAGGAGGACAGCGCAACCGTGAGCAATCCCTTCTCAAAAAACGCAAGCAGCAGCGCCACTATGAGCCCTGCCACAGCCGACCACACGCTCCCCGTAGATGAAAAAACCGCCGGAAATGTCATCGCCGCCAATACGGCGTACGGAATGTAATAAAGAAATGATCTTATAAATCTGTTTTCGATTTTTTTGCGAAAAATCACAAGCGGCAACATCCTTATAAGATATGTGACAAGCGCCATAACCGTTATATATATAAATATGTTCTCAGCCGTTTTCATTTGCTTCGTCCTCCTTTACGGGTTTTAAGAGGGCGCCGACAGTCGCGGAAAGAACGGCGCAAATGATTATTACAAATCCCGAAGAGACTTTACAAAGACCCGGCACGTATTTGAAACATATACTCAACGCCGCCGACAATAATACCACAACAGCCACAGTCTTATTATGCTTTGCGGGCGGAATAAATATAGCTATAAACATACCGTAAATCGCAATGCCGAGAGCGGAGCGCACGGACAGCGGAAGCACGGTGCTCGCCGCAGCACCTATAAGAGTACCGAGAGTCCACCCGACTATTGGCAAAAGGGCAAGCCCATACATATATTTTTTGCCGACCTCTCCTTTTTGACCCGAGGCTACGGCAAATATTTCATCGGTATTGCTGAACGCTATTAAAAATCGGTCAAGCAAATTTACGCTCTTGTGAAGCTTTTGCGACAGAGAAACCGACATCAGCGCATAGCGTATGTTTATGACAAGCTGTGTTAGTGCCATTTCAAGATAAGCTCCGCCGGCGAGAATTAAATCAAGCCCTGCAAACTGACCTGCCGAAGTCAAATTCGTCATAGAGATAAGCACCGCCGTAAAAACGGGCAAGCCGCCCTCGACAGCCATCATACCGAATGTAAACGAAACCGAAAGATAGCCGAGCGCTATCGGCAAACCGTCCTTCAGGCCTTTTTTAAAACTGTTTTGAAATTCCGTCATTTTTCTTCCTGCGTTTTCTTCCCTGCGATATAAAAAGCACACCTCGGTGAAGCCCCGATCGGTGTGCTTTTAACAGCGTTGAATATTATAATCACAAAGTCGATTTATGTCAATATTATTCGGTTTTATTCTTTAAACGAAGTGCTCTTGTGGCGTTGATAACCGCTACAACCATAACTCCGACATCGGCGAATATGGCGACTCCCATATTTGCAATGCCTACTGCGCTGAGCACAAGGCAAACGGCTTTCACAAGAAGGGCAAACGCAATGTTTTCTCTTACTATCTTCAGCGTGTGAACCGAGATTTTTTTCGCAAGAGATATTTTTGCCGGATCGTCGTCCATAAGCACTATATCGGCCGCCTCTATTGCCGCGTCCGAGCCGAGCGCGCCCATCGCTATGCCTATGTCGGCTCTTGAGAGCACGGGAGCGTCGTTTATTCCGTCGCCGACAAATGCCAGCTTTTCTTTGGGCTCTTTTTTGTCAAGGAGCTTTTCGACCTCCGATACCTTATCGGCAGGGAGAAGTTCAGAGTGGACCTCGTCTATGCCTATTTCCGCGGCTACCCTGTCGGCAGCGGCCTTGGAGTCGCCCGTGAGCATTACCGTCTTTTTGACACCGTGCTTTTTGAGTTCGCTGAGAGCAAGCTTTGTATTGGGCTTTACAACATCCGATATTACAATACAGCCGGCATATTTTCCGTCCTCGGAAACATACACAACCGTACCCTCGTTATGCTCGGTTGAGACAGCGATATTCTCTTCTTTCATCAGCTTTAAATTGCCGACTAACACTCTTTTACCGTCAACTGCAGCCGAAACACCGTGGCCTGCAATCTCTTTTATATCTGTAACGCCGTTTTCGTCAATATCCTTGCCGTAATATTTTTTAAGACTGAGGCTTATCGGGTGACTCGAAGCGCTCTCGGAATACGCCGCCAAGCGTACAATGGAATCCTTTGTGTATCCGTTTTCGGGATATACTCCGGTTACCTCAAAGACTCCCTTTGTAAGAGTTCCGGTTTTATCAAACACAACATATTTCGTATCTGAAAGCCCCTCAAGATAATTGGAGCCTTTTACAAGTATACCGTTCGCCGAAGCACAGCCTATACCCGCAAAAAACGAGAGCGGAACCGATATTACAAGAGCGCACGGACAGCTGATGACAAGGAAGGTAAGCGCTCTGAATATCCAATCGCTCCACATGGCCGTGTGACCGGCAATAAGCCTTATAACCGGAGGTAAAATTGCGAGTGCAAGTGCCGAAAAGCAAACCGCCGGAGTATAATATCTTGCAAATTTTGTTATGAAATTCTCGGAGCGCGACTTTTTCATACTTGAATTTTCAACAAGGTCAAGTATTTTTGATACGGTTGAATCGCCGAACTCCTTGGTGGTTTTTACCTTGATGACGCCGGTCATATTGATGCAGCCGCTTATAACCTCATCGCCCGTTTTGACATTTCGCGGCAGGCTCTCACCGGTTAAAGCACTTGTATTGAGCGATGTGTCACCGTTTGTAACAACGCCGTCTATCGGGATTTTTTCACCGGGATTTACGATTATTTCGGTACCGACCGCCACTTCGTCGGGATCGACCTTTTCGAGTTTTCCGTCAACCTCGACATTTGCATAGTCGGGTCTTATATCCATTAAGGCGGAAATATTGCGTCTGCTCTTGCCGACAGCTATGCTTTGGAAAAGCTCACCTATCTGATAAAAGAGCATAACGGCAACGCCCTCTTTATAATCGCCGAGTGCTATGGCACCGACGGTAGCAACCGCCATAAGGAAATTCTCATCAAAGACCTGACCCTTAAAAATGCCTTTAACGGCCTTTTTGAGAATGTCGTAGCCGATTATAAAATACGGTATCAGGTTTAAAACAAGCCAAATGTATTTATTGAGAGTTATAAATTTGCCGAGGACGGAAAGGCATACTATCAGCACAGCCGAAACAATTATCCGCCACAGAACGTTTTTCTGTTTTTTACTCATAAATATCTCCCTCACTTATTTATTTGCCGAAAGCGGCATCTCATAACATCAGATATATATTTCGCAGTCGTCCTCTACTCTTTTGCAATTTTTGAGGACTTTTTTCATAACGGCTGCCTCATCGGCGCCGTCGTCAAATTCTACTTTCATTTTTTGTGTCATAAAAGATACAACGGCTTCACGAACGCCGTCGGTCTTTTGAGCGGCTTCCTCCATCTTTGCGGCACAGTTTGCACAATCGACTTCTATATTGTATGTTTTTTTCATAATAACAGCCCTTTCTTCGGCTGCTCTCTTTCGGAACAGTTGAGCAACCATTCATTTGTTGTCTATATTATAGTTGAACATATGCTCAATTGTCAATATGTTTTTTTAAAATTTTAAATTTTTTTATTTTGGCGAAGCATCATTTCTAAAGCTAAAATTCGCACGGATAAAAGTCTTTCTGTCTGTACGATTTCACATAGAAAGTGAAAAAAGCCCCGAATAATGTTTTCGCATATTCGGGACCATATAATATTATTCAATTGTGACGAAATATTATATCGACAATATAATCGTCGATTTTATATCATGTATATTTAAGAAGCCTTAATCGCCCAAGTGCTGATGGCGGATATGCTCGTCCGCTATTTCGATAACGGTTGTAATGTGCTCATCGTCAAAGCTGTAAAACACATGCTTGCCGTCTCGGCGAGCCTTAACTATGTTGTTCGCCTTTAAGAGCGCAAGCTGATGAGACACGGCTGACTTAGTCATACCGAGTGCTGCGGCAAGGTCGCAAACGCACACCTCGCGCTTATCAAGTGCCATAACTATTTTGGCTCTCGTGGGATCGCCGAGGACTTTAAACAGGTTTGAAACACCGTTTATCTCCTCCTCCGAAAACATATTGTTTTTTATATCGTCAACAACCTCTTGCATAACGGCATTACAGTCGCACTTATTATCAGCCATTATTTTTCACCTCATAGACATACGGTATCGTACTGTAAGAATATTATATATCTTAAAAACAAATATTTCAAATAAAATGTGTATACACAAAGGAACGCCAAACAGTATTGCAAAAAAGGACTCAGCCTACGCTAAGTCCTTTTTGGTGACCCGGACGAGATTTGAACTCGTGTTACCGCCGTGAAAGGGCGGTGTCTTGACCGCTTGACCACCGGGCCGTTATGGTAGCGGCAGTGGGACTTGAACCTACGACCTTCCGGGTATGAACCGGACGCTCTAGCCAACTAAGCTATGCCGCCATATATGCCGCTTTTTCAGCGGCTTTGATATTATAATATAAAGTGTACTGCTTGTCAATAGTTTATTTATGATAAAATGAAAATTACATTGTAATGCGGCATACCGTTTTTCAAAAGCCGCATTGCAACAAAAAAGTCAAACCGTTACTTCTCCATGAGCGTTACCATTACCGCCTTTTGAGCGTGGAGACGGTTTTCGGCCTCATCAAATATCTCATCCGCGTGAGACTCGAACACATCTGCGGTTATCTCTTCACCGCGGTGAGCAGGCAAGCAATGCTGAACCATACAGCCGCTGTTTGCAACCGCAAGCAGTTCCTTATTGACCTGATATTTGCCGCCGAATATTTTTTTGCGTTCTTCGGCTTCACCCTCCTGCCCCATTGACGCCCAAACGTCGGTAAAGATGACGTCGGCACCGCTTGCAGCCTCCATAGGCTCGGTAAACATCGAAAATCCCGCATAATTATTTGCAAAGTCAAGCACGCGGCTGTCGGGTCTGTACCCCTCGGGGCAAGCCACCGATACCTGCATACCTGTTTTAAGTCCGCCGACTATAAGAGAATTTGCCATATTGTTGCCGTCGCCTATGTAGCACATTTTAAGGCCGTCAAGGTGCCCCTTGTGCTCACGTACCGTCATAAGGTCGGCAAGCACCTGGCACGGATGGCAAAAATCGGTAAGGCCGTTAATTATCGGGATAGAGCCGTACTTCGCGAGTGCCTCAACCTCGGACTGCTCAAACGTTCTTATCATAATACCGTCGATATAGCGCGAGAGAACTCTTGCGGTATCCTGTATAGGCTCGCCGCGCCCTATCTGAAGGTCACGGTTTGAAAGGAAGAGTGCCTGACCGCCGAGCTGATACATACCGGTTTCAAAAGAAACTCTTGTTCTTGTTGAGGATTTTTGGAAAATCATACCGAGGGTCTGACCCTTGAGCCTTTGATGCGCTATGCCGTGCTTGTTTTCATATTTAAGCTGATCGGCAAGATTTAAAAGGTCAGATATTTCGCCCGGAGTTGTCGATAAAAGACTTAACAAATGCTTCATTTTAATTCACAGAGCCTTTCCGGCTACAAATATAGTCACGTTGCCCCTGCCGTAGCCGTGCAAGGCGTGAAAAACCGCATAGGAGTTTATTCAGAAAGGGTCTTTTCGAGAATCTCAAGTCCCCTGTCTATTTCGTCATATGTTATGGTGAGCGGAGGAAGCATACGAAGCGACTGCTTGGCGGTTAAAATAAGAAGCCCGTTTTCAACACAGCGCGCCGCCACATCCGCCGCCTTTTGATTTTTAAGGTCTATACCTATCATAAGGCCCATACCGCGCACCTCGGAAACATCCTTAAACGAAGAAACCTTGTTTCTTATGTATTCGCCCTTTTCGCGGACGTCCTTTAAAAATTCTTCGTCAAGTCGGCTTAATATCTCGACCGCGCCCGATAAAACCACTGGATTTCCGCCGAAGGTCGTACCGTGAGTGCCGGGAGTCAAAACGCTGCCGAACTGCTCTTTTGCAAGGCACGCTCCTATCGGCAGTCCGCCGCCGAGGCCCTTTGCGGATGTCAAAACGTCCGGCTTTACGCCGATATTTTCCCAAGCATAGAGCTTACCTGTTCTGCCGACGCCTGTCTGCACTTCGTCGAATATGAGAACAATATCGTTTTCATCGCAAAGCTCTCTTATGTATTCTATATAATCGCGCGGAGTTATTACGACTCCGCCCTCGCCCTGTATAACCTCAAGTATTACCGCGCAAACCGTTCCGTCGAGAAGCTCGGAAAACGCTTTTTTGTCGCCTGCCTCGGCATATTTAAAGCCGCCCATAAAAGGCATAAAATACTTGTGGTAGTGCTCCTGCCCCGTTGCGGTTATTGTAGCCATGGTTCTGCCGTGGAAAGAATTCACAAGCGATATTATCGTATTTCGGTTTTCACCGTAGCGGTCAAAGCTGTATTTTCTCGCAAGCTTTATGGCGCACTCATTTGCCTCTGCTCCGGAATTGCAAAAAAGTACCTTACCAAATCCGCTTTTTTCGCACAGAAGCTTTGCCGCCTTGGCAACAGGCTCGTTATAATAGAGATTTGATGTATGCTGAATTTTATCTATCTGCCCGATAACAGCCTTTTTCCAGCCATCATCGTTTACGCCGAAAATATTAACGCCTATACCAGAAGTAAAATCAATTACCACTCTGCCGTCGGAGGCCGTCAGAGACGCATTTTTGCCACCCGTCAAGGCTATCGGAAAATGACCGTAAGTCGGCATTAAATATTTGTCGGCAGTATTTTTAATTTCGTTAAAATCCATTTTATCAGTCCTTAATAAACTAATCTTATTATATATACAAAGTCCGAAAAATGCAATTGCCGTTTAACGCAAGCTGTTGTTTAAGATGCTGTATGTTATATACTTGCTGTCTGCACAAAACAAAGTATTACGGAAATAGGCAAAAATCTTGATTTCGTGAAATTATTTTCGTTAGACAAGGCGTGTGCGGCGGTGCTGTATGTTATATACTTGCTGTCTGCACAAAACAAAGTATTACGGAAATAGACACAAATCTTGATTTCGTGAAATTTTTTTCGTTAGACAAGGCGTGTGCGGCGATGCCGTATGTATTTACCGCGAATCGCACAAAACGAAGTTTAGCAGAAAAAAGCGCAAAATCTTGATTTCGTGAAATTTTTTTCGTTAGACGAGGCGTGTGCAGCGAAGCTGTATGTATATACTGCGAGCTGCACAGAACGAAGTATAACGGAAAAAAGGCACGAAATCACCCGTGAAACATTGTGCCGAAGCCCTCATCCGTGAATAACTCCATAAGAATAGAATGCGGTATACGTCCGTCGATTATGTTGGTCTGAAGAACTCCACGGCGGACGGCCTCTACGCAGCAGTCGATTTTCGGTATCATACCGCCGGAGATAACACCTTGAGACTTGAGCGACGGTATTTCGGAAACCTGAACGTCGTGAATCAAAGTGGAATCATCGTCTTTATCCATTAAAAGTCCGCTGATGTCGGTCATAAGCAAAAGCTTTTCCGCGTGGAGACTTGCGGCTATTGCCGCCGCGGCGGTATCGGCGTTTATATTGAACACCTCGCCGTTCTCGCCCGTTGCAACGGAGGAAATAACGGGGATATATTTATTTTCAAGAGTGTAATCTATAACGTCGGTATCGATTTCGGTTATCTCGCCTACAAATCCGACGTCCGATTTTGTGTATTTTACGGCTTTCATCATTTCGCCGTCGATACCGCAAAGGCCTATCGCCTTGCCGCCGTGCTTTGAAATGAGCTGTACCAAATGCTTATTCACCTTGCCTGCCAAAACCATTTGAACAATATCTATTGTCTCTTCGTCGGTATAGCGCAGTCCGTCTACAAAGCGGCTCTGCTTGCCGACACGTTTGAGCATATCGGATATTTCCGGTCCGCCGCCGTGAACAAGCACAATATTTACTCCGACGGAACGAAGAAGAACTATGTCGGTCATTACGGCATCCTGAAGCTCTTCGTTTACCATGGCATTGCCGCCGTACTTTATGACGACCGTTTTATTTTGATATTTCTGAATATACGGTAAGGCTTGAACGAGAACCTCGGAACGGTCCGAATTTGTTATATTTGATATTTCCATATTTCTCCTCCGATAAATGTCTGTGAATGCTGCGTTTATGCGTTTTACGCTCAGGTGCGGTAATCGCCGTTTATCTTGACGTAATCGTATGTCAAATCACAGCCGTAAGCCGCGGCAGAGAAGCTGCCTGATTTTAAATCGACAAGGATATACACCTCATCACAGACTAAGACTTTTTTCGCAAGTTCTTCGGAAAACGGAATTCCCGATCCATCCTTGCACACTTCTATTTCTCCGCCTGCCGAGCTGAATTTCACATCAACCTTATGAACGTCAATATCGGCTCCGCTGTAACCGAGAGCGCAGAGAATTCTGCCCCAGTTTGCATCCGCTCCAAACATAGCCGCCTTAACAAGCGACGAGCATATAACCGACTTTGCACATATTTTTGCCGTTTTTTGGTCTGCGGCACCCGAAACAATACATTCAACAAGCTTTGTTGCACCCTCGCCGTCTTTCGCCATAAGCTTTACAAGCTTTTCGCAAATTGCCGCAAGCGCACAAGTAAAGGCTTTATAATCTGCGTTTTCGGAGGTTATTTTCTCGTTGCCGCAAAGGCCAGACGCCAAAACAGCCACGGTATCGTTGGTGGATGTGTCGCCGTCTACGGAGAGCATATTAAAGCTGTCTTTAACCACCTCGAGAAGTGATTTTTTAAGCATTTCCGCCGAAATGTCGGCATCCGTTGTAATAAAAGCAAGCATCGTTGCCATATTCGGGTGAATCATACCGCTACCCTTGGAAATAGCACCTATACGGCATTTTTTGCCGCCGAGAGAAAACTCACAGGCAAATTCTTTTTTTACGGTGTCCGTTGTCATTATCGCATTTGCCGCAGAATCCGAGCCGTCCTTATTAAGACCCGAAACAAGCTTCGCCATACCGTTTTTGATGGGCTCAAGGTCTATTGGCTGACCTATAACTCCGGTGGAGGCTACCACAATATCGCTTTTTGAAATGCCGAGTGCGTCCGCGGTTATTTTGCACATTTCCTCCGCTTTTTCAACTCCGTCGGCATTGCAGGTATTGGCTATGCCGCTGTTGCAGACAATTGCGCGCGCCTTGCCGTCGCTTATATTTTCACGTGTGACGGTTATCGGTGCTCCGCACACAAGATTTTGCGTATAAACAGCCGCCGCGTCACAGTCCTTTTCACAGTAAATAAGTGCGAGATCCTTTTTCTCCTTATTTTTACGGATACCGCAATGAATTCCGTTTGCGGTAAATCCTTTCGGTGCGGCGACACCGCCGCCGATAAAACTTAATTCCATTATAATTTACCTTTCATTTATAATCTTACAGGTCAAGTCCGTATTCGGGAGGTAAACCCATAACAATATTCATACATTCCAAAGCCGCTCCCGACGCACCCTTGCCGAGATTGTCGTAAAGAGCCATAAGAAGAAGTCTGTCGTCATTTCCGGCTACGGTGACATCCATACTGTCAAGCTCAGCTTTAGAATTTGCCGCGACAAAGCCGCCGTTATCAAAAGCCTCTTTATATTTAACTATGTCCGAAGCGTATTTTGAGCGGTAAACCGCTTTAATGTCCTCTGCGGTTTTTCCGTCTTTGAGATCCGTTTTAAATACCGGAACCGTGACGAGCATACCGCTGAAATAATCACAGACATACGGACAAAATATCGGTGTAACTGACAGACCCGAAATTTTTCGCATTTCTTTAAGGTGCTTATGCTCCTGATTTAAAGCGTATTCACGGGGAGCAAAAAGCTCCGGTGCTTTCTCGTCGCTTTCATACATAGCGATACCTTTTTTGCCGGCTCCGCTGTAACCCGAAACGGCGTGACAGATAAATCCGTGATCCGGAGAAACAATACCCTCGTCCAAAAGAGGCTTTACAAGCGCTATAAATCCGCTTGCATAACAGCCCGGCGACGCTATACGCTTTGAAGAAGCCACGGTTTTAAATCCGTCTTTAAATATTTCGGGGAAACCGTAAGCCCACCCCTCGCTTGTACGGTGAGCGGTTGATGTATCTATAATAACCGTGTCGTCATTTGTAACAAGCTCTGCCGCCTCGATTGCCGCAGCGTCCGGAAGGCAGAGAAAAGCTATATCGGCACTGTTGAGAGCTTCCTTTCTTGATTTTATGTCCTTGCGAAGCTCATCGGGAAGAGTTAAAAGCTCAATATCATCTCTTTTTTTCAGACGGTCGAATATTTTAAGACCCGTAGTTCCCTGACTGCCGTCTATAAATACTTTTTTCATATTATTCACCATAGCCTTTCAGGCACCAAACAGTTTATTAAAAATCACCGTATATTCTTTGAAGCCTTAACGGGACGCAACCGGTGATTTTTGCCGTCTCAAAATTATGCCGCAGGCAAATTTTGATGGCAATATAATTTAAGAAGTGTAACTTTTCACACTATTTGTCTTGTTCTTTCAATATTTTTTCTATTCTCTTTGCCTCTTTCAGCACGTTCTGCGGTGCGGGTCCGCCGAGCGAAGTCCTGCCGTTTACGCACTTGTCGAGATTTATGGCATCATAAACACCGTCATCAAACAAATCGCATATCTTTTTGTATTCTTCAAGAGGCAACGTTTCAAGCGTAAGTCCTTTTTTAATGCAGAGAGCCACTATTTCACCTGTGGCCTTATATGCGTCACGGAACGGCAATCCCTTGCCGACGAGATAATCGGCGCAGTCGGTAGCGTTGATAAATCCGCCTGCCGCGGCTTTACGCATATTTTCGGGAATAGCCGTCATTGTGTCAAGCATGGGGATAAATGTGGTAAGGCAGATTTTAACGGTGTCAAAGGCGTCAAATATAGCTTCCTTATCCTCCTGCATATCCTTATTATAAGCGAGCGGCAAGCCCTTCATCATTGTCAGAAGCGTCATAAGATCGCCGAAAACTCGACCGGTTTTGCCGCGGATAAGCTCGGTTATGTCGGGGTTTTTCTTTTGCGGCATTATTGACGAGCCTGTTGAAAAAGCATCGTCAAGCTCAACGAATTTAAATTCCCATGAGCACCAGAGAATTATCTCCTCCGAAAAGCGCGAGAGATGAACCATAAGTATTGACAAAGCGGATGCAAGCTCCATACAAAAGTCCCTGTCCGATACGCCGTCAAGCGAATTGAGCATAGGTCCCGTAAATCCGAGTGCCTCGGCTGTCATTTCGCGGTCGGTATTATATGTTGTACCGGCAAGTGCACATGAGCCGAGCGGGCAGTAATTCATTCTTCTCTGCGCGTCGGCAATACGTTCGCGATCACGCAGAAGCATTTCGGCATACGCCAAAAGATGATGACCGAATGTTATGGGCTGAGCGCGCTGCATATGAGTGTAACCCGGCATAACGGCGTCTGCATACTTTTCAGCCTTTTTGCATAGAACACCTATAAGCTCCGTGACAAGCGAATAAACGCTGTTGCACTCGCGGCGCAAATACAGCCTTACGTCAAGAGCTACCTGGTCGTTTCTGCTGCGCGCGGTATGAAGTCTTTTGCCGGCCGCGCCTACGCGCTTTGTGAGCTCACCCTCAACAAAGGTATGTATATCCTCTGCATTCGGGTCTATCTCCAACGTACCGTTTTCGATTTCCGCCTTAATGGCTTTTAATCCGTCAACAATTTTTGAAAGGTCGTCCGCCGATATGATATTTTGCGCGCAAAGCATAGTGGCGTGTGCAATACTGCCGTCTATATCTTCCTTATACATTCTGCTGTCAAACGCTATTGACGAATTAAAATCGTTGGTTTTGGGGTCTAAAGCCTTTTGAAATCTGCCCTGCCAAAGCTGCATTTTTTTACTCCTATCAAATACCACACAGCGACAAGAGACAGAAACATCTCTTGTCGCACGTGGTAGTGCTAAGCACTGTTGTTTATTTTTTCAAGCGGTTTAAAATGATTATTTGTTATCTCTCTTTGCGTCAAGTAAAGCTTTTACCTTTGTGGGGAGTCCGAAGAGATTGATAAATCCGGTAGCGTCGGTCTGATCGTATGCGCCGCCGTCATCGCCGAACGAAGCAACATTTTCATCATAAAGAGTATACGAAGAGGTGACGCCTGCGTTTATGACGTTGCCCTTATAGAGCTTAAGCTTAACGTCGCCGGTTACGGTCTGCTGAGTGTTATCGACAAAAGCCGCAAGAGCTTCGCGAAGAGGAGAGAACCATTTGCCGTTGTATACGAGCTCGCCGTATTTCTCGGCAACGAGTTTTTTGTAATGAGATGTGTCACGGTCGAGAGTTATCATTTCAAGAAGCTCATGAGCCTTGTAGAGGATTGTTCCGCCGGGAGTCTCATAAACACCGCGTGATTTCATACCTACAAGACGGTTCTCGACTATGTCAAGAAGGCCTATACCGTTTTCTCCGCCGAGCTTATTGAGCTTTTCGACAAGGGAAACAGCGTCAAGCTCTTCGCCGTCAACAGCTGTGGGAACGCCCTTTTCAAAATGGATTGTAACATATGTAGGCTCATCGGGAGCTTTTTCGGGAGAAACTCCGAGCTCAAGGAAGCCGTCTTTATTGTACTGCGGTTCATTTGCCGGATTTTCAAGGTCAAGTCCCTCATGAGAGAGATGCCATACGTTTTTATCTTTTGAGTAATTTGTTTCACGATTGATTTTAAGCGGAATCTGATGAGCCTCGGCGTAGTCTATTTCTTCATCACGCGATTTTATGTCCCACTCACGCCAAGGAGCTATAATCTCCATCTCGGGAGCGAGTGCTTTAAGAGCAAGCTCAAAACGAACCTGATCGTTGCCCTTGCCGGTGCAGCCGTGGCAAATAGCGTCTGCGCCCTCTTTTTTTGCTATATCGGCAAGACCCTTTGCGATACAGGGACGAGCGTGCGATGTGCCGAGAAGATACTCTTCATACTCGGCACCTGCTTTAAGGCAAGGCCAGATATAGTTTTCGATATAATCCTTTTTAAGGTCGAGAACATAGAGCTTTGAAGCGCCGGTCTTGAGAGCCTTCTCCTCAAGTCCGTCGAGCTCAGTTCCCTGACCTACGTCGCCGGAAACCGCTATAACTTCGCAGTTATTGTAATTTTCTTTAAGCCACGGAATGATGATTGACGTATCAAGTCCGCCGGAATAAGCGAGTACGACTTTTTTGATGTCTTTCTTGTCCTTTTTCATAAATGTTACCTCCGAGCATCGGCAAAAGCCTTTAATTTTTGATTACGAAGAGATTATACACCAATCACATTTAAAATCAAGTGTTTTTTGCATAAATATTCAAGTTTTGTGTATATTTGTGCGATATAACGACATAAATATACATTATGTGCCCTGTTTTATGCAATATTTAACCTGCTTTATGAATTTTTATGCAAAAACTAAAGCCGAGCGAGAAATTTCGCCCGGCTCAGCCGTTATTTTTGGTTATTTTTTAAAGCTTTTTTCGCCTTGGACTTTTTGACTCCGTGTGTTATAAGCCCGGCCGTCAGGGCAATTATCACAGCGCCTGCCGAAAAAGCCGCTATCTTAATGTTATGTACATACTGTCCCTCATAATATCTTGCCTTGTTTGAGCTCTTGTAACCGACAAGGTCATTATAATACATCATATAAGTGCTGTAATCGAGAGTGTTTTCGTCTATATCTATAACGCGCGACCCGTGGAGAGGTCCGTTACCGTAAATATAAAAACCGACTCCGCTCGTATGCACCATATCAATGCCATCATACGTGCCGCAAAAGTCATTGTTATGATCGTGCCCGAAGAACGCCGCCTTAATGTCTCCCTGCTGCTTCCAAGCGTCAAATTCGCCGCCGTTCACCTTTGCGGGACACGGCCCCTCGTCAAGATGACCGCTTGCAATATCCGTATTAAGCACATAATACTTACCGTCTTTTTTTACCGCACCGTCCGTGCCCTTGGGAACCTCCTTTAAAAGTTCATATATTTCGGGAACGGGTATATGCTGGAAAAGGAGAGACGGCATAGGTTCTCCGCCGTTTTCAGCTTTCAGGGCATCGCTCGTTTTTTTGTACCAAGCAAGCTGGTCCTCAGCAACATGGGCATATCCGCCGTTTTCTTTATCATATGTGCCGGAATCTATAAACCAAAGATTAAAGACGTTCTTTGCGCCGTCCGAGCTTTTTATAGGAAGATTATAGTTGCCGCAGCCGGTCATAGCTTCTCCCTCGGAAGCGAGGCAGCCCGGCATAGAATTATAGACCTCCATTTGGAACTGTTTGGAGACCTTACCCTCGTCATCGTGGTTACCGTATACTATTGCAAACGGTATGTTCTGTGAGATAACGGGCTCCATAATCTGCCTGATTGCCTTTTCGACACGCTTTTTGCTTCTGTAAAGCACGGGCGACGGGCCGTGTATATTATCGCCGGTAAATACAACAAGGTCGGGCTTTGCAGCTTCAATCGAAGCATACATAAGATCAAGCGTCTCTTCGCACGGATTTAAATCATCCTGCGGATCCGCAAATACGAGTATACGAAATTTACCGTTTTTAAATTTAAGCGTAGTTTCATCCCCTGTTTCGGCAAAGCTCTGAATTGCAAAGCACGGTGAAACCACCGATAAACAAAGAATTACCGATAAAATAATGTTTAATACCTTTTTCATTTTATCCTCCCAATGCGCGTATCCTCTCGAATACATTTCTCCTGCAAAATAAATAATGCCGCCGCAAAAGCTATTGCGACAAAACAGCATATAAAATAATATGCTGTTTTGAACAATAAAATCAGCGAAGGCTTAATGATTTTGTGTAATTATTCTAACATCGGGATGGTTTTAATTCAACAGCAATAATCAACAATAAAAACGTGCTTTTTTCGACAATTCGAGCAGCTCATTTTTTTATTGATTTCAAATACTCTTTATCCCTGTCCGAGAGTTCCGCATCAAGAAGCAATTCAGGGCGTTTTTTCAATGTAGTCTCAAGCGCCTTTTCGTGTCGCCACTTGTCAATATTCGCGTGATGCCCCGACAAGAGTATATCGGGAACCTTTTCCCCGTGCCATTCGTACGGTCTTGTATATTGCGGATATTCCAAAAGTCCGTTATAGTGACTTTCAAGCTCCTTAGCTTCGTCATTCGGCAGGACATTTTCGAGCATACGCGAAATACTGTCGGCAAGCACAAGCGCAGGCAGCTCGCCGCCCGTCAGGACATAATCACCTATTGAAATCTCTTCATCGACTATCTCATCGAGAATTCTCTGGTCCACGCCCTCATAATGACCGCAAAGCAGCACAATCCGGTCTGTAAGGGCAAGCTCCTTTACTCTCTGCTGCGTCAAAGTTTTGCCCTGCGGCGACATATATATAAGGTGCGGTTTTTCTTCGCCGTCACCGTAAAGGCTCTTATAGCAGTCATATATGGGCTGCGGACCCATCAGCATACCCATTCCGCCGCCGTACGGCGCATCATCAACACGGTTATGCTTATCAAGTGTAAAGTCTCTTATATTTACACAGTTTATCTCGACGTAGCCGTTTTTTCGCGCTCTGCCTATAATACTTTCGGACAGCACCGACTCGCACATTTCCGGAAAAAGCGTCATTATGTCTATTCTCATTCTCCGTCCTCCCTTATTGCACACTCATCGGAGAAAAGGCCTTTGAGCGGACGAAGATATACTTTTTTGTTTTCGACATCAAGCTTCACTACCACTGAGGGAATTACGGGAACCAACGTCTCTTTTCCGTTTTTATCTTTGACAGTCCAAGCGTCATTTGCAACGCCTTTCATAACATCGGTAAGTGTTCCGTACAATACATCGGTATTATCCGCGTCATACACAGCGCAGCCTATTACATCCTCAACGAACGCTTTGCCGCTGTCAAGATGAACATCCTTTCGGTCAAAATACAACACTCTGCCGCGGTATTTCTCTGCTTCTTCGATTGTAAGAACGCCGTCGAGTTTTAACAGGGCTGCATTTTTATGAGGGCGCACCGAGACAACGCCGACTGCCCTCTTACCGTCGGCATCAAGATACAATGTTTTGATTTTTTTCAAAAAGTCCGCGCCGTCGCACCATACGTCAAAGCGCATTTCGCCTCTGACGCCGTGCATACCGACTACCTTACCGGCCTCAAGAAATTGTTTTAACATATAAATTCACCGATTGCCGCTTTAAAACGGCACTAAATAAAATGAGTACAAGAGGAAGTCCCCCTGTACTCGTTTACTGTCAGTCGATCTCAACCTGAACTCTTGTGCCGTCCTTTGTGGCTCGAGCCTTAACAACGGTTCTGATAGCCTTGGCTATTCTGCCCTGCTTGCCTATAACTCTGCCCATATCGTTTTCGGCAACGTGAAGGTGATACACCGTAACGCCTCTGTCATCAGTCTCATCTACCGTAACGGAAACCGAGTCCGGCTCATCAACGAGTCCTTTAGCGATCTGTTCGAGAAGCTCTTTCAACTAAAAGACCTCCTATTATTTAATGATTCCGCTCTGCTTTAATACAGATTTAGCGGTCTCTGTGGGCTGAGCGCCGTTTTTGAGCCACTGCTCTGCCTTTTCAGCGTCAATCTTAATTTCAGCCGGAGACTTCATAGGATCAAAAGTACCTATTTCTTCGATAAATCTGCCGTCACGCGGAGCTCTTGAATCTGCAACAACTACACGATAGAAAGGAGCTTTTTTAGCGCCTACACGACGAAGTCTGATTTTTACTGCCATTGTTTTTTCCTCCAAATATATAATTATTAAATTTATAAACTACACTTATAAAGTGCGATTAACAAAAGTTACATTCCGTAATTACCGAAATTTCCCATTTTACTGAAGCGACGACGTGCGGACTTTGAATTAAACTGTTTAAACAGCTTCTGCATATCGCGATACTGCTTCAAAAGCTTGTTGACATCCTCAACCTGCATACCGCAGCCTGCGGCAATTCTGCGCTTACGTGACGGATTTATAATATCGGGGTTGGAGCGCTCCTTATATGTCATCGAAAAGATGATTGCCTGAACGCGGTCAAACTGACTCTCGTCTACGTCCATATCCTTTATCTTACTGCCGACGCCGGGGAGCATACCGAGCAAATCCTTCATAGAGCCCATTTTTCTTATCTGCTGAAGCTGAGACAGAAGGTCGTTTAAATCAAACTTGTTTTTTCTGAGTTTCTTTTCAAGCTCGGCGGCCTTCTTTTCGTCAAGAGCCATTTCCGCCTTTTCGATAAGGGAGAGCATATCGCCCATACCGAGAATTCGCGAAGCCATACGGTCGGGGTGAAAATAGTCAAGCTCCGTGAGCTTCTCTCCCATACCGACAAACTTTATAGGCTTACCGGTAACAGCTCTCGCGGAGAGCGCCGCGCCGCCTCTTGTATCACCGTCAAGTTTTGTAAGTACCATACCGTCGATGCCGAGCGCATCGTCAAATGCACTTGCCACCGTGACGGCGTCCTGACCGGTCATAGCGTCCACAACAAGAAGAATCTCGTGGGGGTGAACCTCGGCCTTAATGTTTTTAAGCTCGTTCATCAGCGTTTCATCTATATGAAGACGACCTGCCGTATCTATGAAAACGTAGTCATATCCCTTATCCTTGGCAAGGGAAACTGCATCCTTCGCTATTTTAACCGGGTCGCCCTGACCCTCTTCGAACACGGTGACTCCGGCCTGCTCGCCGACTACCTGCAGCTGCTTTATGGCAGCCGGGCGGTACACGTCACACGCAACAAGCAGCGGTCTGTGACCCTCGTTTTTAAGCTTCAATGCTATTTTAGCACAATGAGTTGTTTTACCGGAGCCCTGAAGGCCGCACATCATAATGATTGTGGGTCCGTGTGAAGCATATGCGAGCTTTGAGCCGGTTCCGCCCATAAGCTCGGTCAATTCCTCATTGACTATTTTTATAACCATTTGAGCCGGTGTAAGACTCTCTAAAACGTGTGAGCCTATTGCGCGCTCGGTAACTTTATTTGTAAAATCCTTTGCGACCTTATAGTTAACGTCCGCTTCAAGAAGAGCGAGGCGAACCTCACGCATAGCTTCTTTAACGTCGCTCTCGGTAAGGTTGCCTTTGCTGCGAAGCCTTTTAAAAGCGGCTTCAAGTCTGTCCGATAATCCTTCAAATGCCATAAACTTACCTCTGTAATTACTCTATGATAGACAAAGCAAGAGATTTTATCTTTACCGTAGTGTCGTTTATCTCTCGAGAAAGCCCGTGATTTAAATTATAATCGCTGATTTCCTCGGCACAGTTTATAATATCGCCAAGAGTGGTTTTTATGCCATTCCATTTTTTTACGAATCCGAGTCTCGACTCCATCTCGTAGAGCTGCCCCTCGGCACGTTTTATCGCATCGCGCACACCCTGACGGGTTATGCCCTCGTTCTCGGCAATTTCGGCAAGAGAAAGGTCGTCGTTATAATAAAGATTGATAAAATCACGCTGTTTCGCAGTAAGCATATCACCGTAGAAATCAAGCAAAATCGTTATTTCAACATTATTTGCCAAAACTACCACTCCTTAAAGAAAAAGTCCCTGTAAAGCCAGCGACTTTACAAGGACATATTATACTAAATTATATTGTAATTGTCAAGAAAAAGTTTAGTTCTTCTTGGTTGTTCCGCCGCCCCAGTCAATAACGGCGTTCTTTGAGGGGTCCCAGTTGGAATCGGCGGTTGTGGGCGTTGTGGCGGGTTCGGTGGGCTTGGTTACGGGCTCAGAGGGTTTTGTAGCCGGCCGGGTGGGCTCGGTTACAGGCTCCGTGGGCTTCGTGGTATTTTCCGTTGTCGGCTTAGTGGTTTCTTCGGTTGTCGGCTCGGAAACAGACGAAGTCTCTTTTGCCGTAGTCTCGGCATCGGGAACCTTGAGCCCTGCCGCTATACGCAAAATGTATACGGCGTCGCACGAATCAATTTTACCGTCACCGTTTAAATCGGCTCTTTTGATTTCGTCATTTGAGAGGCTCAAAAGTCCGGCATCACATTTCATAACAAGCATGGCATCTGCCGAATCAACTTTACCGTCGCCGTTTACGTCTCCGCGGTTTTTACCGTCGCCGACAGCAAAAACCATTACCGCCGCAACCGACAGCACAATTACGGCCGCTGACAAAATACTGAATAGTTTTTTCATTTTAGTTCCTTTTATTATCGAGCACTCCAATCAATAACAGCCGCATGGCTCTCATCCGCAGGATCACCTGTTCCTATTTTTACGGTACCGCTTTCGCCTTTAGTGGGAGCATCATTCGGCTTTTGGGGCTCATCCTTGCCGTTCGGCTCGGTCTCGGCAGCCTGCTCGGAGGTCTTGGTTATAAGGTCTTCGTAGAACTCAACCGAACCGTCCTTGCCGGTGGTTACGGGAATAAGCTCTCCGTTTATGTTTGTTATGAATTTTTCGCCCGATTCATCGGTTGTGTATTCAATGGACGTTGTTTCGGAGGGAGCAGCTGTAGTATCGTCCTTTTCCCAGCTTCTCTTTTTTCCGCAGGAAATAAACACCACCGAAATCATAAGTATCAAAAGTGCGACAGCAATAATTTTTTTATTCATATTTTTCTCCTTTGCGGCTTATACTGAAATAATTTTAGCACAATCGTCATTTCAATGCAACACACCGTAATAATCTTACAAATAATTAATATATAACGAAATCACTTTAATTCGGCTATTGTAACGCCCTCTTCACCCTCGCCGTATACACCAGTTCTGTACGATTTTATGTTCGGATGGTCTTTTAAGTGCTGCTGTATGGCTCTTCTGAGCGTGCCTGTTCCCTTACCGTGAATTATTGTAAGCTCATTAAGACCGGAGCGAAGCACTCCGTCAATAAACATATCAAGGTCGGCTATTGCCTCCTCAACCGATTCACCGCGTAAATCCACGCTTGACTTACCGCTCGGCAAGGACTTTTCCTTTACGGAACGGTAAAGGCTCTGCTTCTTCGGCTTTTTCTTCGGAGCCAAAAGACGAAGCTCCGATGCCTTGACCTTCATCTTCATAACGCCTGCTTTTACCTCGGCGTTACCGTTTTTATCAAGCGATACAACCTCGGCCTCGGTGCCGAGCGTTTTAACAAATACATTATCACCCGTCTTTAACGGTCTCGGCAAAACGTAATCGTCGTCATCGCCGTCAAAGTCGTTTTTCTCGTATGTCATATCATCTATGGTGTTGAGATGCTGCTTTAACGCCGCCTTTGCCTTGCGTGCCATCTCTGAAGCGTTTTTCTCATTCGACTGCTCGCGCTTCAGGCGGTCAAGCTCCATCATAAGAGACGCTGCGGCACGCTTTGCGTTTTCAAGTATGCGTTTCGCCTCGTTTTGAGCCATAAGTATTTGCGTTTCGCCCTTTTGCTTTGCAAGTGACAGCTCGTTTTCCGCCTTTTTCTTTATCTCGTCTATCTCGTTTTGCATTTCGGCGGTCTTTTCTTTTTCCTTTTCCATTTCGAGGCGTGTTTTTTGGAGCGTATCAACAACATCCTCAAATCTGGTATTTTCCTCCGAGATAAGCTTTGCCGCCTCATCTATGACCTCTTTTGACAAGCCGAGCTTTTGAGATATCGCAAATGCGTTGGAACGACCGGGTATACCCGTTATCAGCTTATATGTAGGCTTCAAGGTATCGACAGAAAACTCGCAGGATGCGTTTTCGACTCTGTTCGTGCGAAGCGCATATTCCTTAAGTTCGGAATAATGGGTTGTCGCCGCTATTTTGGCACCCTTACGGCGGAGATCCTCAAGCACCGCAACAGCCAAAGCTGCGCCCTCTACGGGATCGGTTCCCGCTCCGAGCTCATCGATTAAAACGAGAGAGCTTTCATCAACGTTATTGCTTATATTTACGATCGTCGTCATATGTGCCGAAAAAGTGGAGAGCGACTGCTCAATACTCTGCTCTTCGCCGATGTCGGCAAACACGTTTTTAAATACGGCTATACTGCTATTTTCGTTTGCCGGTATAAAAAGACCGCACTCCGCCATAAGAGTTAAAAGGCCTATTGTTTTTATAGAGACGGTTTTACCGCCGGTATTGGGGCCTGTTATGACAAGAGAATCATATTTGTCACCGAGCGACACGTCTATAGGCACGGCTTTTTTCGGATCAAGTAACGGATGGCGGGCTTTTTTAAGTTCGATAACACCGCGCGAATTTATAATCGGCATTGTAGCCTTCATCTTATAGGCAAGCTGAGCCTTTGAGAAAATCAGGTTAAGCTCCGCCGCCGATTCGCAGCTTATTTTTATTGTATCGGCAAAGCTCCCTGCCTCCTCTGACAGTTCCGAAAGGATTCTTTCTATTTCATCGCGTTCACGGCTTTCAAGCACCTTTATACGGTTATTTGCCTCTATTACAGCCGCCGGTTCAATAAATACCGTGGCACCGCTTCCGGATGTATCATGAACCATACCCGAGACCTCGCTTCGGTGCTCGGCCTTTACGGGAACGACAAATCGGCCGTTTCGCTGTGTGATTATAGCGTCCTGCAAGCTTGATTTGTATTTCGGAGAGCGTATCATACCGTCAAGCTTGTCACGTATTTTGGACTCCTCGAGTCTTTTGTGCCTGCGTATATCTTTAAGCGCAGGTGAAGCATTGTCCGACATTTCTGTATCGGACAAAACAGCATTGTTTATTTTATCCTCAAGATATTTATTTGTGTAGAGCGAATTAAAAAGGTCGTCTATCGCGGTATCCATACCGGCGCTTTTTGAGCGCCACTCGGTTATACCGCGTATCACGCGCAAATCGCAGGAAATATCCAAAAGCTCACGCATGGACAGCGTGCCGCCGGACGACGCACGGCTCAGCTGATTGTTAACATTTATAAGGCCTCCGAACGATGGCGCGCCGAATTTTGCTATGAGTATATGAGCAGCCTCCGTTTCGGAAAGGCGTTTTTGCACCTCAAAAAAATCGCCGCTCGGCTGCAGCGACAACGCCGCAAGCCTTGCCTCCTCGCAGGAGGTCATTTCCGAAAGAGTTAAAAGTATTTTCGGAAGCTCAAGTGAAATGTGGTATTTATTCATAATTAGTCCTTTACAGAATAATAAAAATCAAGTGTTTTAAACGGTCTGTCCGTCTTTGAGGCAAGGTATTTCTCGGAGATGTAGCTGAGATCCTCGCTCGCTTCAGGCGACAGCTTAAAATTGTATAATATATCTATTTTGGCAAAAACTATATGGCGCATTGCGCTGACAACGCCTATCTCAAGAGGGAAAAGAGCGTTTTCATCGGCACAGTTATCGCAGTAAAGCAAGCCTCTTTCCATATCAAAATACATTATCGGCGTCTCAAATGCTCCGCACCTTTCGCAGGCGATAAGGTTCGGCATATAGCCGGCAAGAGAAACAAGCCTTAATTCGGTTATTGCCTTTAACAAAAGCGGAGATCTTTTTCCGTTTGCCAAAAAATACAGCGAATTGAGCACCACGCGCAAAAAGTCCGTCGCATCGTCCTCCTTAGGCGACAGCTCAAAGGCTATATCGCAAAAATACTGTGCAAGCGACAGCTTTTCTATGTCGTTTCGCAAGCCGAAAAAGCTCTCTATGCTCTCGGCCTCTTCTATTATGTAGCTGTCCTTAGTTTTGTAAAGCGACAGTTTGGAATAGCACAAAAGCCCAGTTGCCGACTGCTTTTTGCTGCTTAACTTTTTGGCGCCCCTGACAAATGCGCGTAACACTCCGAGGCTGTCAGTCAGCACCGTTACAAGCTTATCGTTTTCGCCTATATTCTGTTCTTTTAAGATAAGCCCCTTTACATTCACACCCATCGCTTTTGCCCTTTTCGGCTGAACAACCGACGCTGTTTTGCTCTCGGCGGTATATAAGATAGTCCTCGATTTTACCGCTTTTTGCAAACAAATTCCAATAAATCTCGTTATAGATAAAAAACACCGCCCTCGGAAAACTTATATATTTAAATTCTCCGTGTGCGGCGGTATTATGTCTGTCAATCAAGACCAAAATTGTGTATAAGTCCCTCTCTGTTACGCCAGTCCTCTTTAACCTTGACCCAGCATCTGAGATTGACCTTTATGCCGAAGAATTTTTCCATATCCTCACGGGCAAAGGTCGATATTTTTTTCAACATACTTCCGCCCTTGCCTATAATTATTCCCTTGTGGGACTCGCGCTCGCAGTAAATAGTGGCTTCTATGTCCATAATATCGCTCGTATCACGCTCGCGCATAAGCTCGATGGAAACCGCAACACCGTGAGGTATCTCCTTATCAAGCAGGCGGAGCATTTTTTCGCGTATCATCTCAGCTGCAAGCACTCTTTCGGGCTGATCGGTCAACGTGTCATCCGGGAAAAAGTGCGGGCTGTTTTCGGCGTGCTTTTTAAGCTCCGAGAGCAAAGCCTCTATACCCTCGCCCGTTTTTGCGCTGACGGGAACAATCGCTTCAAAATCATACTGCTCCGAAAGAGCAGCAATTTTAGATATAAGCTCTTCCTTACGGCTTATCATATCTATTTTGTTAAGAGCTGTTATAACAGGCATTTTTGCCGAGCGAAATTTATTTATAAGCTCCTTTTCCGCGGCGTTAAGCTCTTTATCCGTCGCATCGACGACAAACAGGCACTCTTCAACGCCGGATATGCTGTCGTTTACCGCCTCAACCATATATTCGCCGAGCTTGTCCTTAGGTTTAAAAAATCCCGGAGTGTCGGTAAAAACAAGCTGCACATTATCATCGGTAGTCAAAACGCCCATAATTTTTGTACGGGTGGTCTGAGGTTTACCGGATACTATGGCTATTTTACTGCCTATAAGTCGGTTGAGTATCGAAGATTTGCCGACGTTTGCCTTGCCGACTATGGCTGCAAAAGCTGATTTTGATTCGTTCATTTTTTCTCCTTATCCGCTCCGGCGGAAGATTTTTTCTTAATTTGCGGAAAACCTTTAAATATAAAAATAAAAGCGACAACAAGACTTAAAAGAAACAGCACAAAATATAATATGTGCTCCTTAAAATAAACATAAAGTGCCGAAAAGGCCTTTGGCTGCCACATTATCATAATTCCCGTGAGAACGGCAAATATTGCCGATACCAAAACGGCTCCTGCCGCAGTATCCTTTGCCGCCCTGCCGTTATCCGTCCATTCGGTACTTGCCAAATCGACGGTTCTTTCAACTGCGGTGTTGACAAGCTCAAGAGACACAACAAGTGCGTTTGCAAGAAATATTATCGCAAACTGAGTTCTTGTAATCTCAAAGAAGTCCGCCATCAGCAAAAAAGAATACATATATATCATACAGACAAAATGTATTCTCATATTGCGCTCGTGTTTAAGTGTGTAAAATATTCCGCGGAAAGCATAGCCGAAGCTCCTTATGAGCCCGCGCATCAGATTTTATCCTCACTCTGGTCTATATAATAGCTGCCGTTGCGTTTGAGACCGAGCTGTGTTAACACAGTCTCCTCTTTTTCGCGCATATGTACCGCTTCAAGACCGCCGTTCACATGGTCATAACCAAGAAGATGCAAAAGAGAATGGACGGTCAAAAACGCGATTTCCCTCTGAAGAGAGTGTCCGTATTCCTCTGCTTGAGCTACTGCATGCTCGATTGATATAACTATGTCGCCGAGCATTTTTGCACCGGTGTCATGATTTATATCGTAAACGCCGTTTTCACCGAGAGGAAAAGACAAAACATCTGTTGACGCGTCGATATTACGGTGTTTTTTGTTAAGCTCTCTTATCTCGGCGTCGTCTACGAAGGACACGCTGATTTCGGCGGAGCCTTCAAATTGCTCCATTGCGAGCACCGCGTTGCAGCAGCGACGGACGAGCATACGCACACCCGTAGGTATTTTTACTGTTTTCTGTTTGTTTGAGATGATTACCTTAATTTTGTCTGTCATTTTCTTTTCTCCTCATTTTTCTCATATGCTTTGATTATATCCTGTACTAATTTATGCCTTACTACGTCCTTTTCGGTGAACGTATTTATTGAAATATCCGGAACATTTCTGAGTATTCTCATAGCGTCGGTAAGCCCCGACCTTTTCCCGTCCGGTAAATCTATTTGGGTAACATCGCCGGTTACTACCATTTTAGAGTTGAAGCCTAGACGGGTCAAAAACATTTTCATCTGCTCGCGAGTGGTGTTTTGCGCCTCGTCAAGTATTATAAAACTGTCGTCAAGAGTTCTGCCGCGCATATACGCGAGCGGTGCCACCTCAATAGAGCCGCGCTCCTGATAACGGGCGAACGCCTCTGCCCCGAGCATATCGAAAAGCGCGTCATACAGCGGTCTTAAATAAGGGTCAACCTTTTGCTGCAAATCGCCCGGCAAAAATCCGAGCTTTTCGCCTGCCTCAACCGCCGGACGTGTCAAGATAATGCGATTGACCTCCTTTGCGCGAAAGGCAGTGACAGCCATGGCGACGGCAAGATATGTCTTACCCGTGCCGGCAGGGCCCGCACCCAAAACTATTGTATTTTTTCGTATTGCCTCGACATACTTTTTCTGACCGAGCGTTTTCGGTTTTACGGGTTTACCCTTAGATGTTATGCAGACGCAATCGCCCGATAAGGACATAAGCTTGTCCTCTTCGCCGTCCTTAACAAGAGATATGACATATCGCACGTTTTGATCGGAAAGAGCTTCGCCCTTATTTATGAGGGCTAAAAGGCGCTCTATGGCGGTTGTGGCCTTAGCCACATTTTCCGCCTCGCCGCTTATTTTAAGGTCGGAGCCGCGATTTAAAACCGTAACCGAAAATTCACTTTCTATAAGTCTTATATTCTCGTCAAAGCTGCCGAATAAGCTTACGGCATTTTCCATACGGTCAATACTGAGGACCTGCTCAAACACTGAAAAACCACCTTAGATAATTTTCTGTCGATATTTAATATATAGTATCACAATTTTTGTGATTAGTCACTAATTTTTTTCAACAAAAATCTCGCTCTCAACGCCTATTTGTTTTTCACATTTGTATGCTCCGCTGAGTCTTGAACCGTTTTTTTGTATATCAGAGGAAATAATCTTACAATTTTTCAATTCGCTCCTGCAAAGGTCTGTGTATTTTTTTGCCGACAAAAGCTCCCGACAGCTTTCATCCTCCAACAAAAAATCTCTGTTGTATTCGGTAGCGCGCACCCTTATTATACCCATAGGCAAGACGGTTTTATCCGTTGACGCGAGAAAGCTCACCGCATATTTTTCTCCGTAATCGGGAACACCTCCGAGCGGAATTTTGACATTGAAAAAATACAGCGCATACCTTATTTTTTCACGCGAAGGCGCGCAAAATTCCGAATTTTCAAAATCGGAAGAAATGTTTTTTTCGACTTCCGCATACACGTTGCCTGCCGCATGTACAAGAGATTCGGTCTTGTCTTGATTTGTCTTTACCCCGGATATGAGAAGATTGCCCTTCAGCACGGCAGAGCCTGCCTTTATCTCCTCTTGACCCGAATACAACTGCACCTTTGTCACCACGCCGTCCTCCGACGCAACTATATTACATGGGGTTTCGTTGTCCTCTATCTTCGGTGCCGGCACGCTTTCACGCACCTCCACGGACGCATTAGATCCGTTCAGATTGACAACCGCAAACGACAAATCACCGTCAAATATTTTTAAAGCCTCGTCTGAAATCTCTTTTGCGTTTATATCTCGGCGCTTTGCTCCGGGTTTTACTCCCAATGAAGAAAATACATTGAGAATTTGCTCGTCTGATATGTTTTTGTTTCCGCTGACGGATACAGTCCATATCATAGTCGATAAATACGAAACGGTGATTATCGCCGCGGCAACGCCTATTACAAGTCCCACTCTCTTTCGCTGCTTAAATGTAAAAAAAGGCAAACCCGTTTTTTTGATTATTCTTGTTTTTACCCCGGAACGCCTTACCGCCTCCCTAATATTTTTATAGTCTCGAAGCATAGTTTTTGCATACAGCTTGTCTTTTACTCGTTTTACATCCCACAATCTTACGTGATAAACGGAGCACAGATTTATAAAGCGTTCGGGAAAACCACCCTCCGCGCAAAATTCAACATATCCGAAAATAAATCTCAAAAAACGTATTATCGACATAAAATCCACCTCAGCCCGTAAATTCAATCGAAATTATACTGCCCTTTATCACCGTCTGTTCGTCGGAATAAGAACACAGCGTAAGGTCGCTGCCGCAAAAGGTAACGGTCAGAGAGCCTGCATTAAGCGAAATCCTGTCATTGTCATATTCCGTTATTCCGAAGCAGCCGTCAACGACCGCCTCCTTATTGCCCTCCGTCTCAATATGCGGTACGGACGGGCTCAAAATTTTAGGCATATCAAGCGCGCCGACAATTTTTTGCTCGGACGCTTTTTTTCGCTGCTTTCTTCTTGCGGTCAAAACCGATCCCTCCGAAAAGTCATTTTAAGCTCATATATAAATATGCCTCCTCATATATTTAAATTACGGAAAAGGGTGAAAAGAATGGATAAAAAGCAATGCCGAAAATATATAGTTCCGGTTATATTGACTGCTTTGGTGTGCCTGTTTTTGTTTACAAGGCCGGAGATATGCTCCGAGGGCGTCAGAAGCGGAATACTTTTGGCGGCAGAAACGGTTGTGCCGTCCCTGTTTCCGTTTATGACGGTGGCCTCATTTCTTCTGCGCTCGGGTCTCGGAGAAGCCGCGGGAAAGCCGTTCGATAAGGTGTGCGAAAAGCTGTTCAGGCTTCCGGGCGTTTTGGCTCCGGTTATTATTATGTCGCAGATAGGCGGATTTCCCATAGGCGCAAAAATGACATATGAATTGCTCAAGAAAAATGCGATAACCGAAAACGAGGCGCAAAGAGCTTGTCTTTTTTGCATAAACGCGGGCCCCGCCTTTGTGATAGGGACGGTTGGCTCGGAGATGCTCGGAAGCGTCAAAGCCGGCGTGCTGTTATACATATCCACTGTTTCGGCATCATTTTTTACCGGTATCTTTTCAATGGCTCTGTATGATAAAGCGGCGGAGGAAAAGGGAAAAAGCGAAATTCCGTTTACACTTTGCGACCCTGTCGGAGCTTTTGTACGTTCCGTGGGCGACGCCACAAACGACGTAATAAAAATATGCGCCTGGGTAGTTATTTTTAAAACCGTATGCGACGGTTTATCTACCTTACCTATACCGCCCGGAGCTGCTCTTTTCTTTGAATTCATCCTCGAGGTCACAAACGGCTGCCGCGCCGCCGCCGGAAAAGCTCCGATACCCGCCTTAGCCGCAATAATATCCTTCGGCGGTCTGTCGGTACACTGCCAAATAATGTCGTATCTCAGATACACAAAGCTCAAAATGCGGTATTTTTACACGGCAAGAGCGGTATGCGCGTCTTTTTCGGCAATAATATGTATGGAGCTTTTAAAGGTCTTCCCGTGCGAGGTATCTGTCTTTGCAACCGACAGTTCCGTAACTCCGGCAGCCTATTCGGTTTCCGTACCGGCTCTTGCGGCACTGCTTATAATGAGCGTGCTGCTCATCTTAGAGGTTGATTCGGATAAAAAAATGTGTTAGCATAGTAATACACAATGTAATCGGGGTGAAACGGATGAAGGATAAGATGCTTGGCGGAAACATTTCTCCGAAATGTGAATACTGTGAATTTTCAACGCCGACAAATGACGGCGATACGGTGCTCTGCCCCAAAAAGGGCGTTGTGTCAAAAGATTGGTGCTGTAAAAAATACAAGTATGATATTTTTAAACGTGAACCGAAACTACACCCGACAGCGCCCGAATTTTCAAAAAGCGATTTTGAGATTTAACATAACAGCCGTCCGAGAGACAAAAGCAGTTCTCGGGCGGCTGTTTTTTTCGATAAAAAAAGCGAATATATACTTAAGAGATTGAAAAAGAGAATAAAAGTGATATACTATTATAATCAAAATTTCATTCAAAAGGAGCAACTATGAAAAAGTATTACGCTCTTTATAAAAAGCAATTTATCTTAGGGCCGGCGTTTAAGCTCGCCGAGGCCATACTTGAACTTTTGGTCCCGCTCGTTATGGCTAAAATCATTGACGTGGGAATCAAAAACGGCGATGTGCCATACATTATAAAAATGGGGCTTTTGATGGCAAGCCTCGGTATACTGGGCCTTTTGTGCGCCATAGTATGTCAATACAGCGCCGCCGTTGCCCAACAGGGAGTCGGCACGGAAATCAGAAACGATATGTTTAAAAAGATAAATTCCTTTGCACAAAGCGATATTGACGCCTTTTCTTCGTCATCGCTTATAACGAGAATTACAAACGACGTAAACCAGATACAGTCGGGCGTTGCAATGTTTATACGTCTTATGTTTCGCTCGCCGTTTTTAATAGCCGGTTCGCTTATTATGGCAATGAAGCTTGATCTTAAAATGTCAATAATCTTCTTTGTAGCAGGTCTTTTGGTCAGTCTTATTATGTACTATGTTCTGACTAAGAGCCTGCCGCTTTACAAGGTGATACAAAAGGTACTTGATAAGGTCTCGCTTGTTGTCAAGGAAAATCTTTCCGGCGTCAGAGTTATACGCGCATTTTCAAAAAGCAATCACGAAAAAGAGCGCTTCGGCGATAAGAATGACGAGCTGACTAAGATAAACTTCCGTGTGGGCAGCCTTTCGGCACTTCTGAACCCAATGACATTTGCCGTGATGAACCTCGCAATAGTAATTTTGCTGTATTTCGGCGGAAAAAACGTATATTCGGGCGAGCTGTCGCAGGGAAAAATAATAGCACTCATAAGCTATATGACCCAGATACTTCTCTCAATAATCGTATTTGCAAACGTCATAGTCGTATTTACAAAGGCACTCGCAAGCGTTCAGCGCGTTAAAGAGGTATTGGACGCCGAGCCGAGCATAAAGGATGACGACGCGGCATATCAAAACGGCGATGAAGCCGCTACGGCGGTCGAATTCACCGATGTCAGCTATGCGTTTCCAAAATCCGACGAAAACGCCCTGTCAAACATCAGCTTTACAGCCGAGAAGGGCGAAACGATAGGAATTATAGGCGGTACGGGCGCAGGCAAAAGCACACTCGTAAATCTGATACCGCGCTTCAGCGACGTTAAAAACGGCAGCGTCAAGGTGTTCGGCCACGATGTTCGAGACTGTAAATTCGGGTATTTAAGGCACGTCATACATGTTGTACCGCAAAAGAGCAATCTTTTTTCGGGTACAATAAAGGACAACCTGCTGATGGGTGACCGCTCCGCCGATGACAGAGACATTGATTTTGCGCTCAAGGTTTCGCAAAGCGCGGAATTTGTATCAAAGCTAAAGGACGGCACAAACACCTTAATTGAGGAAAAGAGCAAAAATCTGTCGGGAGGCCAAAAGCAGCGTCTTTGTATAGCAAGGGCAATAATGGGGCACCCTCGGATATTGATTTTTGACGATTCATCAAGCGCGCTTGACTTCGCCACAGATGCAGCTCTGAGAAAAGCTTTGAAAGAAAACTTAAATGACACAACCGTATTTTTGGTATCGCAGCGCGTCAACACGGTAAAGAATGCCGATAAAATACTCGTTCTCGACGACGGTGAGCTTGTGGCAACCGGTACGCACAAGGAGCTATACAAAACAAATGAAGTATACCGCGACATTTGTCTGTCACAGCTTTCAGAAAAGGAGGTTGCCTCCGTATGAAAAACACAAAACGTCTTATAAAATATATAAGTCCGTTTAAATCCAATCTCTTCGGGGCGATTTTTTCCGCATTTGTCGGCATTGCTCTGTCGCTTATGGTACCCATTCTCATCGGTAAAGGCGTAGACTGCATAACGGCTAAGGGCGACGTCGATTTCGCACGGCTTTTTAAGGTCGGCGCGGTTCTCGCAATATGCATTGTTGTTTCGGCTCTTTTCCAATGGATAATGACGTATAATTCAAATAAGCTCTCATTTAAAACCGTTCAAAAAATGAGAACCGAGGTCTTTGAAAAGCTTACAAAGGTGCCGCTTTCATATATTGACTCCACGGCACACGGTGACATAATAAACACTGTTGTCACCGACATAGATATTGTCTCCACCGGTCTTTTACAGGGCTTTACCCAGATATTCTCCGGCATTGTGACAATACTCGGTACGCTGATATTTATGTTCACGATAAACTGGTATATCACGCTCGCAGTTGTGGTGCTGACTCCCCTTTCATTTTTTGTCGCTTCGTTTATAGCAAAGCACGCGCACAAAAATTACGTAAAGCAGGCAAAATACCGCGGTGAAATAACCGGATTTGCCGCCGAGATGATAGAGGGAGCCGATATAGTAACAGCATTCAACGGCGAAGAGGACGCTTACCGTCATTTTTACGAAATAAACGAAAAGCTCAAAAAAGTCGGTACAACCGCCCATTTCTATGCGGCACTTACCAATCCCTGCACGAGATTTGTAAACGCTATGATATATGCCGTTGTTGCTGTTCTCGGCTCAATACTCACGGTAAAGGGCGGTATTTCCGTAGGAAAGCTCTCTTCTTTCCTCACATACTGCACGCAGTACACAAAGCCGTTCAACGAAATATCAAGCGTTGTTGCCGAATTTCAGAATGCACTTGCAAGCGCCGAACGTGTATTCAAGCTTCTTGACTGCAATGATGAACCGTCGGACAAGGGAGCAAAGGAGCTTAAAGCCGAAAACGGAACGGTTGAATTTAACAATGTTTCGTTTTCATACAGCAAAAACAAGCCGTTTATCGAGGGCCTTAATATAAGGGCTGACAGCGGCAAAACAATAGCCATAGTAGGCCCCACAGGCTGCGGCAAGACAACGCTCATAAACCTTTTAATGAGATTCTACGATGTCACCGGCGGTGAAATTGACATAGACAACGTAAATATAGCCTCTGTCACGCGCGACTCGCTGCGTTCCGGATTCGGAATGGTTCTTCAGGACACCTGGCTGTTTTCCGGCACAATATTTGACAATATAGCTTACGGAAAGCCGGACGCCACACGCGAGGAGGTAATTGAGGCGGCAAAGGCGGCTCACGCTCACAGCTTTATAAAAAGGCTCGAAAACGGCTATGACACTTTTATCTCGGAGAGCGGAGATAACCTCTCGGAAGGTCAAAAGCAGCTTTTGTGCATAGCACGAGTAATGCTGACAAAGCCGCCTATGCTCATTTTAGACGAGGCCACAAGCTCCATTGATACAAGAACCGAGGTCAGAATACAGAAGGCGTTTGCCCTTTTGATGGAGGGCAGAACAACGTTTATCGTTGCACACCGCCTCTCCACCATAAAAAATGCCGATGCAATCCTTGTAATGCGCGACGGGAAAATAATCGAACGCGGACGTCACGATGAGCTTATAGAGCAAAACGGATTTTACAAAAAGCTCTATAACAGCCAATTTGCCGTGTATTAAATCCCGACAGAATAATAAAAAAGCTCCGCAGTTAAGGTCACAATCCAAAACTGCGGAGCTTATTTTTTTGTTTACTTGCCGAGTTTAATTTTTACAAATTCCTCTATGTACTTTGCGGTCTTATCAAATCCCGCCGACGAGCTGTTTATACACAGGTCGTAGTTTTTGAAGCTGTCCCACTCGCGGCAGGTATAGTAGCGGTAATAATTGCTGCGGTGAGCGTCTATCTTTTTGATTTTACGCTCTGCTTCCTTATCGCTGAGCGACGGCTCAAGCACCTTGACGTTCTTAATACAATCGCTCATGGGTGCCCAAACAAATACCTTCACGACATTCGGCATATCGCGAAGTATATAGTCGGCACATCTGCCTACTATTATGCACGAGCCCTTTACGGCAAGGTCTTTTATTATTTTTGCCTGATAATTAAAGATATTTTTATTTGAAACAAAAGCACTGCTCTCCGGCGGAATCAAATCGCCCGTATATCTGTCGCTTGCCGGAGAAAAAATACTTTTTTTCACGGACTCATCGTTTTGGCCGAACAGCTTTACGTTTATTCCGCTCTCCTCCGACGCCATATAGACAAGGTCGCGGTCATAAAAGGGAATCGAAAGGTTTTTTGACAGCATTTTGCCTATTGTTCTGCCGCCGCTTCCGTATCCTCTTGCGATGGTAATTACAAATTTTTCGTTCATAAGCTCACCGAACCTCTCAAAACGATATGATATTATTCGCCGAGATAAGCCTTTTTAACCGACTCGTCGTTTATAAGGTCTTTTGCGTCTCCCGAAAGAGTTATGTTACCTGTTTCGAGTACATATGCCCTATCGGCAATCGAAAGAGCCTTCTTGGCGTTTTGCTCAACCAAAAGAACGGTTGTTCCGCTCTCATTGATCACCTTTATTATATCAAAGATTTCCGAAACAAGCAACGGGGAAAGTCCCATGGACGGTTCATCCATCAAAATAATTCTCGGCTTGGACATAAGTGCTCTGCCCATTGCAAGCATCTGCTGCTCACCGCCCGACAACGTGCCTGCAACCTGATTTTTACGTTCCTCAAGTCGCGGAAAACGCTCGTAAACCATTTTTAGAGTTGAGGCAATTTCGGATTTATCCTTGCGGGTATACGCGCCGAGCTTTAGGTTTTCGAGTACCGAAAGCTGCTGGAAAATACGTCTGCCCTCCGGAACGTGTGCCATACCCATGGAAACTATTTTGTGCGGCGGAGTTTTAGTAAGCTCTTTGCCGTCAAACACAATAGAGCCTTTTTTAGCCTGAATAAGGCCGGTGATCGTGTGAAGAATGGTTGTTTTACCTGCGCCGTTGGCTCCGATAAGGGCAATAATTTCGCCCTCGTTTACATCAAAGGAAACGCCCTTAATAGCCTTTATAACGCCGTAATTAACTTCAAGATCCTTAATTTCAAGTAATGCCATAGCTGCTCCTCCTTATTCGCCGAGATACGCTGTGATAACTTCGGGATTATTGAGCACATCGGACGTTTTGCCCTGGCACAGGACATGACCGAAGTTAAGAACCGTAAGCTCCTCGCATATGCCGGAAACAAGCTTCATATCGTGCTCTATAAGAAGTATGGTCATATCGAACTCATCGCGGACAAAGCGTATTGTCTCCATAAGCTCCTCTGTCTCATTGGGATTCATTCCCGCCGCCGGCTCGTCAAGGAGCAAAAGCTTCGGCTCAGTCGCAAGTGCTCTCGCTATTTCAAGCTTGCGCTGCTTTCCGTACGGAAGATTTGAAGAAAGATAAGACGCTTCTTTATCAAGGTCGAAAACCTTTAAAAGCTCCATGGCCTTTTCGTCCATTGCGCGCTCTTTTTTGAAATATGACGGAAGCTTGAATATACCTGCTGCCGTATTGTACTTATAATGATTGTGAAGTCCTACCTTAACATTGTCAAGAACCGACATCTGACCGAAAAGACGGATATTTTGGAAGGTTCTTGCAACGCCTGCCTTGCATATATCAATGGTCTTTTTGCCCGTTATAACGGTGCCGTCGAGAGTAGCCTGACCCTCAGTAGGCTTATATACGCCCGTAAGAAGGTTGAATATGGTCGTTTTACCTGCGCCGTTCGGTCCTATAAGACCATAGAGCTCGCCTTTTTCTATTTCTACGTTAAAATCATCAACGGCTTTAAGACCGCCGAAGGTTATGCTTAAATTTTTAGCTTCGAGCAATGCCATAATTACCGTGCCTCCTTTTTGGTCTTACCGTTTCCCTTTTTGAAGAACTTTTTTATCGAATGAGTCTCCCAGAAAGCGATTGCCTTGGGGCTTGAGGTCATTATCATCATAACAATAAGCACTACCGCATATATGAGCATTCTGTAATCGCGAAGTCCGCGGAGAACCTCCGGCAAAGCCGTAAGCACACACGCTGCGATTATAGAGCCGCGTATATTGCCTATGCCGCCGAGAACCACAAATACGAGTATCATTATTGACATATTGTAGCCGAAATTCTTTGATGTTGCGGCAAGCACGCTGAGGTTATGCGAATACAAAACGCCGGCTATGCCTGCAAAAAATGCGGAAAGCGAAAAGGCGATAAGCTTATATTTAGTCACGCTTATACCCACCGATTCGGCGGCTATACGATTGTCACGCAGAGACATTACCGCTCTGCCGGCGCGTGAATGAATAAAGTTCAGAATTACAAACAGCGTGATAAGAAGAAGAACTATACCTATTACAAATGTTGAATCGTTGGGTGTTCCGGTTATACCGAGCGGCCCGTTTATAAGAACGGTACCGTCAGCCTCAAGATTTAACGATGACTGACTCGTAAAGGAAGCGTGAATACCGTGACTGTCATATCCGACGTATATTGTTCCGAGTATGTTCTTAATTATCTCGCCGAACGCAAGCGTTACTATTGCAAGATAGTCGCCCTTTAATCTTAAAACGGGTATGCCTATAAGCACGCCGAATATTGCCGCGCAAAGTCCGCCGACAAGTATGGCGAGCGGAAAACGAATCCATACATTTGTAAGAGTGTTTTGCGTAACTACCGAGAAAATCGAGCTTGCATACGCACCGACGCACATAAATCCCGCATGGCCTAGCGAAAGCTCACCGAGATAACCGACTACGAGGTTGAGTGAAACGGCAAGTATGGAGTACATACACAGTGGAACCAAAAGGCCCCTCAAAAGGCTCGATATATTTCCCGTGGACTTGAGTATTTCGACTACGGCAAATATAACTAAAACCATAGCATAGGTTATGAGGTCGCTTCGGGTACTTTTTTTAATCAGTTTTGACTTTGTTGATGCCATCTTCGTACCCTCCTTAAACCTTTTCAATATACTTCTTGCCGAGAATGCCCGTCGGCTTAACAAGAAGCACTATTATAAGAACGACAAACACGATAGCGTCAGCCATCTGCGAAGAAATATAAGAACGGCTAAGTATTTCTATAACGCCTATAAGAACACCGCCGATTACGGCACCCGGAATAGAACCGATACCGCCGAGAACGGCAGCTACGAATGCCTTAATGCCGGGCATTGCACCTGTCTGCGACGAAAGTGTGGGATAAGCCGAGCAAAGGAGTACGCCTGCAACGGCCGCCAGCCCCGAGCCTATGGCAAATGTGAGAGAAATAGTCGCATTTACATTTACGCCCATAAGCTGAGCCGCTCCCTTATCCTCGGATACTGCGAGCATTGCGCGGCCCGGCTTTGTCTTATTTACAAATAGAGTAAGCGAAACCATTATTATGAGCGAAACTATTATGGTAACTATAGTTTCGGCGCTTATTGTTATTTTACCGTCGGCAAGCGTAAGTGCCGGTAGCTTTACAATAGAGGTAAAGCTCTTCGCCTGAGAGCCGAAAATCAAAAGTGCCATATTCTGAAGAAAGTAGCTGACACCTATTGCGGTTATAAGAACGGCAAGAGGAGAAGCGCCTCTTAACGGCTTATAGGCAAATCTTTCTATTGCCATACCGAGCAAGGTACACGCCGCCATAGATATAACGAGTGCGAGATAAGGATTTACCCCGGCGTATGAGGTCAACGCAAATACTATGTATGCACCGACCATTATTACATCGCCGTGCGCAAAGTTAAGCATTTTGGCGATACCGTAAACCATGGTGTAGCCGAGCGCTATTACGGCATATATACTGCCGAGACTGACGCCGTTTATAAGGTTTGTTATAAAAGTCAATTTACTGCACCCCAAACTAAAAATGTTTCTTGTTTAAAATACAAATAGTATAACATATCCTCTTTGCCATTACAACGAGAAAAATATGCAAAAATGAATAATCGGGCGGCGCGCTTTTCATTATATTTCACCCAATTAAAGCGATAATGTGGGAAACAAAAAGGGTCGGCAGCCGTAAGCTGCCGACCCGTATTCAGCCTTTAACCGAAGAAATCAGTCCATCGGCTGATATTCGCCGTTTTCAATCTTAACCGCTTTCGGCTCTTTGTTTACTTCGCCTGTTGCTTTCCAGGTCATACCTGAACCTGTTACGCCGTCAATTGAGATTTCTGTCATGGCGCCCTTGAGAGCATTACAAATATCGGAAACACTCATATCGCCTGTAACGCCTGCTTTTTCCGCAGCAGCCTTTACAATGTAAACAGCGTCATAAGCGTCTGCCGCAAACTGATTAAGAGTAGACGGGTCAAACTTCGCATTGTAAGCAGCAACAAACTTCTTGGTTGTCTCGTCGGTAGCATTAGCTGCAAACGGGGTAAGAAGCATTACGTTTTCTGCAAGAGACTTATCAAAGTTCTCGATGTTAAGAAGTCCGTCAAGACCGTCGCAGCCGAAGAACTTAGCAGTAATACCCGCAGTCTTAGCCTGAGAAAGAATAAGAGAAGCTTCCTGATAGTAAATCGGGAGGAATATAAGCTCTGCGCCGGAAGCCTTAATCTTTGAAAGCTGAGAAGAGAAGTCCTGCTTGCTGTCGCCTGTGAAGGCTTCGGAAGCTACAAGGTCAAGACCCTTTGCAGCCGCTTCAGCCTTGAAGTTGTCATAAACGCCCGAAGAATAAGCATCGGAGCTGTTATAGATAACCCCTACCTTTTTAGCAAGACCCTTGCTTGCGATATAGTCTGCGGAAGCAGTACCCTGGTTGGGGTCTGTAAAGCAAACCTGGAAGCAGTTGTCATTTGCTATTACCTTAGCTGCCGAAGCAGAAGGTGTTATCTGGAACATATTATCAGCCTTAGTCTGGCTGATAACAGAAAGGCAAGCACCTGTGGTAACGGTGCCTATGAATACCTTCATACCGTTATCCTTAAGAGTATTGTATGCGTTTACTGCTTTTTCGGCATCGGCTTCATCGTCCTCCATCTGGAACTCAAGCTTCATACCGTTTACGCCGCCTGCAGCGTTAATCTCGTCAACGGCAAGCTGTATACCGTTTTTGACGGCAATGCCGTAAGCCGCCGCGTCGCCTGTAAGCGGTCCGCTGGAACCTATTTTAAGTGTTTTACCGTCTGAAGAGCCGCTGCCGGTTCCCTTACTGCCGCAAGCCGTAAAGCAAGCTGCAAGGAAAGTCAAAGCAAGAACTGCTGCCAGAACCTTTTTCAATGACATTTTCATAAAATGACCTCCTGTAGCTAATTTTGCAAGATTCAAAAGCAAATCCTGCAATTAATCATTTATGATGGAAATTATCTTACACGCAAAAATAGAATTTGTCAATAAATTGCCGAAATTTAGTCGCGAAAATATGACGAAGTTGCACAAACACAGCGTTCTGCTTTTGTACACTTTTGAAAAGCCGTTGATTTTGTCGTTTTATGTGCTAAAATCCATACGGCGTTCCGCAGTTTAAAGACTACGAAAAAAGCAAGAAGCCGCGGATAATACCAACGGCTTCTTGCTTTAAGACTTTATATAGAAATGGAAGATTAAGCTACGTGAAAGCTGCCTCTTTCGGTGCCTTTTCTACCGCCGTCAACAAGCTTGAATTCACGGTTTTTACGCATTTGCTCAATACGCTTTTTTCTCTTGTATCTGCGGTAATTGACAACTATAATCATCTTGACCTTTTGCTCAAAGGCGATGAATTTATCCTCCTTATAAAATCCGTATATAAGAAAGATAATAACTGCGAGCTCTATCATAGAAGAAATGGCTGTGAATGCTGACATATACAGGACCTCCGGTTCTTTAGAACATTTGTTTGCGTTTCATTACACCCTTATTATACCAACAATTTATATTTTGTCAATACAAATGTTCGGATTTTTTTGGTGTATAAGTCCTAAAATTAGGACATTTGCGTTGCAAAGCTAATACTTTTTTAATTCCAAACGCATAATACCACAACATATTGTGTTAGTCAATACTTTAGGCACAACTTATGCTATTTATACATAAAACGACCAAATAATTGCTTGTTCGGTATTTATTATGGATAATATTTATGGTACAATAATACGGTCAAATATATGTAATTTCAGTAAGGAACGGTAAAAAGAAATGTTCGTAGATATAGCTAAAATAAATATTAAAGCAGGCAACGGCGGCAACGGTGCGGTTGCTTTTCACAGGGAGAAATATGTGGCTGCGGGCGGTCCCGACGGCGGCGACGGCGGCAGAGGCGGCAACATAGTATTTCAGGCAGATGACAGTCTTGCCACATTATCCGATTTCAGATACAAAAGAAAATATAAGGCTCCGAGCGGTGAGGACGGCAGAGGCGCAAGGCAAAACGGCAAAAAAGGTCAGGACCTTATAATACGTGTTCCGCGCGGCACGGTAATACGCGAAGTAACAAGCGGAACGATTATGGCGGATATGTCAACCGACGAGCCGTTTATAGCGGCGAAGGGCGGTAAGGGCGGATGGGGCAATTCTCATTTTGCCACCTCGACACGCCAAACTCCGCGCTTTGCAAAAAGCGGCGCTCCGGGCGAGGAGTGGGATATTTCGCTTGAACTGAAGCTCATTGCCGACGTTGGTCTTATCGGCTTTCCGAATGTAGGTAAATCCTCGCTTTTGTCTGTGGTGAGTGAGGCGAAGCCCATTATAGGCGATTATCATTTCACAACTATAATACCCGTTCTCGGCGTTGTCACCATGGGTCCCGAGCAGAGCTTTGTAATGGCGGATATTCCGGGTCTTATAGAGGGTGCTGCGGACGGTGTGGGTCTCGGACACGAATTTTTAAAGCATATAGAACGTTGTCGTATGCTGGTGCACGTAGTTGACGTCGCCGGCAGCGAGGGAAGAGACCCGAAGGAGGATTTTGAAAAGATAAACGAGGAGCTTGTAAAGTTCAATCCCGAGCTTGCAAAATGTCCGCAGATAGTGGCCGGCAACAAAATAGACCTTGCAACCGACGAGCAGCTTGAGGATTTCAAGAGCTTCATTGAGAAAAAGGGACTTCCCTACTTCCCGATAGTCGCACCGATAAAATACGGCACAAAGGAGCTTATAAATGCTGTTGCGGAAAAGCTCTCTACCCTGCCGCCCGTAAAAAAATATGAGGCGGAGGAAATACCGCTTTCGGTACTCGAGAGCAAAAAGAACAACGGCTTTAAGGTTAGCGTGAACGACGGCGTATATTCTGTTGAGGCGGACTGGCTTTACAGAATACTTTCAAAGACCGACCTTGACGACTACGCATCGCTTCAATATTTTCAAACGGTTCTAAAGTCGAGCGGAATAATCGACGAGCTTGTAAAGCAGGGAATTCAAGAGGGCGATACTGTTTCTATTTACGATCTCGAATTCGACTATATACCGTAATTACCGCGGTATCAAAAAGGGGTATATAAATGTTTGCTAAAATCATAAGCGTCGGGCTTTTCGGCATGGAAGCCTATATGACCGGCGTCGAAGCGGATATTTCGGGCGGTATGCCGCGCTTTGACGTTGTAGGACTTCCCGATACGGCAGTCAGCGAGAGCCGCGAAAGAGTCCGCTCCGCCATTAAAAATAACGGATTTGACTTTCCGCCGTCACGCATTACAATAAATCTCGCACCGGCGGACATAAAAAAAGAGGGGCCGATTTACGACCTGCCCATTCTTATAGCAATACTTAAATCCACGGGGCAGCTGTCATGCGATACCGACAGCTCGGCTTTTTTGGGAGAGCTGTCGTTAAACGGCGAGGTGCGCAGAATTAACGGCGTTTTGCCGATGGTTATTAAAGCACAGCGTTGCGGTGTTAAGGAAATATATATTCCCGCTCCGAACGCTGCCGAGGGTGCTGTTGTGCGCGGCATAACCGTATATCCCGTAAGGAACGTCGGGCAGTTGCTGTCACATCTCACAGGCGGAGAAAAAATAACACCCGTTTCCGAATCCGATTTCAAATCTTACAGCCTACCCGATAATCTGCCGGATTTCTCCGACGTCAAGGGTCAGCACGAAGCTAAAAGAGCCTTAGAAGTTGCCGCCGCAGGCGGACACAATGTTATGATGATAGGGCCTCCGGGCTCGGGCAAGAGTATGCTCGCAAAACGCATACCGTCAATCTTGCCCGATATGACATTTGAAGAATCGCTTGAAACAACCAACATATACTCGGTAGCGGGAGTTTTGCCCAAGGGAATATCCCTTATAAAAGCGCGTCCTTTCCGCTCGCCGCACCACACCGTCTCCCCTGCCGGACTTTCCGGAGGCGGCACGGTACCGCGCCCGGGTGAAATATCCTTAGCGCATAACGGCGTACTGTTTCTTGACGAGTTGCCCGAATTTTCGAGAACGTCAATGGAAGTTTTACGTCAGCCGATAGAGGACGGTAAAATAACAATAGCGCGCGTTGCCGCAACATTTTCATATCCTTGCAGCGTTATGCTTGTATGCGCCATGAACCCGTGTCCGTGCGGTTACTTCGGACATCCGACAAGAAAATGCACCTGTCCGAAGGGCGCGCCGCAAAAATATCTGTCAAGGGTATCGGGGCCTCTGCTTGACAGGCTTGACATACATATTGAGGTTCCGCCGGTTGATTTTGACGCCCTCTCGCAAAAGGAAGGCTCCGAAGAATGCTCTTCCGAAATTAAGGCAAGAGTCAACAAGGCAAGAGAAATTCAGCGCCGCCGTTTTAAGGGGACAAGCGTCACCTGCAACGCTAAAATGGATTCTGCACTCACAAGAAAATACTGTATTATGACCACGGCAGCGGCCAACATACTGCGGCTCTCCTTTGATAAATTGGGCCTTTCGGCAAGAGCCTATGACAAGGTGCTGCGAGTGGCAAGAACAATAGCCGACCTTGACGGCAGCGACGTGATAGACACCAAGCATATAGCCGAGGCGGTACAATACAGAAGTCTCGACCGAAAATTCTGGAAGGAATAAATAAACGCAATACAAAACGGCTGTAAGAGCAAATCTTACAGCCGTTAATTTTATTGTTCTTTTTTATATTCCGTCGTAATAGCCTTTGTCGATAAGCTCGCCTATCGAAGCTACAACAGCCGGCTTATCCTCCTTATACGTTACGCCGTACCACTTATCCTCGGCGACGAGAACATTAACCTTTTTTGTTCCGCTCTCGATAAGAGAAGATACGACGGACGGGAGATAATACTCGGATTTCGGCACATTCAGCTTTTCTTTGAGAAAAGAAACAAACCCATCCTCTATGTATTTGAATACGTCGGGACGAAATCCCCAAAGGTTCATGGAAACGACCGTATCCGGTGACAACGCATTCCAAGTCTTGCCGTCATCCTCGGTAAATGAGCAATCGCTGCGAATTTTTGTATATTCGGTGACGCTCTCTAAAGCATTATTATCTGTAACACAAACGCCTCTTGAAACGGTACCGTTTTCCGTAAGCGTATTCTTGAGTCTGAAGCCGACCATACAATAATCCTCGGAATCCGATGACAGCTCGTCGTAAATCTTCTTAAATGCGCTTCTGCCGTAATAATCATCGGCATTTACAACCGCAAACGGCTCTTTTACAACATTCTTACAGCAGAGAATTGCATGAGCGGTTCCCCACGGCTTTTGACGGTCTGCAGGGCAGGTAAAGCCCTCAGGAAGAGCATCTGTCTCCTGAAAAACGTACTCAACCTTAACCTTTTTTTCTATACGTGAGCCGACGATACGTTTAAAATCATCCTCGATTGCGTGTTTTATAACAAAAACAACCTTATTAAAGCCTGCCTTTACCGCATCGTAAACCGAAAAATCAAGAATTACCTCTTCGTTTTTTCCTATCGGCTCAAGCTGCTTTAATCCGCCGAAACGACTGCCCATACCGGCAGCCATAACAACCAAAGTTATGTCCTTACCCATTGTTTTTCTCCTTTAGCCCCATTGGCTCGTTTTATTTATTATTTGCCTCTTTTTCGGTTTGCTCGGCTATTGCCTCGTCCTTTTCAGCCTCTTTTTCGGCTTCCTTCGCCTCTTTTTCGGCTTTCTGTGCCGCCTTTTCGGCTTTATCAGTCTTAATTTCTTCCGCTGCCTTACGAGCCTTTTCGGCTTTTGCCTTTGCCTCTGCCGCTTTGGCTTTTGCTTTTTCGGCTTCTTTACGGGCTTTTTCGGATTCCTTGCGTGCCTTTTCCTCGGCATCGCGTTTTGCTTTCTCTGCCTTGGCTACGGCTTCTATTTTTGCTTTTTCTGCCTCTCGGCGTGCCTTTTCGGCTTTTTCTGCGGCATCTCGCTCGGCCTTTTCTGCATCCTTGCGCGCCTTTTCAGCCTCTTTTTTCACCTTTTCATCGGCTTTTTTAGCTTTTTCCGCCGCTTCGCGCTCGGCTTTTTCTGCGTCCTTGCGAGCTTTCTCGGCTTTTTCCGCCGCGTCACGCTCTGCCTTTTCCGCATCCTTACGTGCCTTCTCGGCATCTTTGCGGGCTTTTTCGGCGGCCTTTTCTGCATCCTTGCGCGCTTTTTCGCGCTCCTTGCTCTGCTCGTACTTTGCTTCGCGCTGTTCACGCTCAACCTTTATTTCAGCCATATGCTCCTCGCTGATACCGGTGCTGCGCCAAGTATGGATTATTTCTGGAGCGGCAAATATCTCATCAAGACGTTTGATAAACGGAACAATCTCGCCGAAATCAAGCGCTCTGTGGTCAAAAGCAATACAAAGCGGCATAACCTGACGAATGGCTATTTCCTTTTCGCCCGCTTCATTTACAACAACTACGGGCTTATCCTGAACGGCACCGACCGCTATGGCACAAACCTGCGGCGGAACAATTTCAAGCAAGCAGGTTTCGCCGCGTTGCGCACGGTAAACCGAGCCGATATTTGAAACGGTTATCGTACCCTGCTCAATATCGTGCTTTGTAAGCCTGTCATTTTCGGGAATTTTATAATAATTGCTCTTTTCCTTTCCGCTGAGGGTCTTAACCTTGTGCTTACCGGTCTTTGAGCCGATAAGACGATAAAGGGTTTGCTTGATTTTGCCCTGCTTTAAAGCTGTAAGCGTGTTATCAAGAGAGACATCAAACATAACCTCGTCAAGATTTGTGTTTGCGACACGGCGGTTTACGTCCGCGATATACGCAACCATCTCATCAAGGTTTTTGTTTTCAAAGTTGTGAAGATTTATTGTCATCATCTCGCCGTTCGGCAAGACCATCGGCATAGAAATATCAATATTTTCAAAGGTATGTATTTCTCCTCTGACAAGCTTGCGGTCAAATTCGATATGAGAATTCATAATCGGATCCGCTTTGAGCCCCTCAACTATTATTTTGAGCATAAGAGTATTTAAAGTGACCTTTTTCTCGGGCGGACAATCTTCATTTAACCTTTTATATTCTATCATAAATTCGGTAACGTCCGGCTCGTAGTTGTATGTAACGTGAGGAACATTTGCCCACGATTCGGTCGTCATATTGGCTACAATCTTGCGCTGAATACCGAAATGTATGGTGTTGGTTTTTTTCATTTTGTTTTTTGCCATAAGTATTCCTCCATACAAAACTTTACTTAAATAGTATAATACAAATCATTTTAGAAATAAACTTTTTTTTGCGAAAAAATCACATTTTACATATTATGTCAAGCAGCTTAACAGTTGTCTATAATCTCACAAGCAGTATTTGTGTATTTCAGACAAAAAAACGCAGATTGAATTTGTATTTATATTGGAGTATAATAATATAAAATTTATAAAGCGAGGAGATTTTGGATAAAATGAACAAACAGACCGAAATAAAAGAAAGCACCGTCCTTCTTATGCCGGACGGGAACCTTGCAAGACCCGGCTATTGTAAGCACAACCTTTTCAGATATAATCCCGAAATGATAAAACGTGAAAATACCATGCGCCTTAAGGAATGGGATTATTACCAGATAAGCGACGGAAATATAATGATACAGCTCAATTTCTTTAATATATCGCTTGCCACCTGTGCCACTTTCGGACTTGTTAACCTAAAGACCGGCAGAAAAATAAGCGGTATGGCAACTGAGCTTTTCACGCCGCACAAGAACCGACTCAGCAAAAACGGCGACGTTCCGAACTATACCGAATATAAGCGCGGAGGAACAAAGCTTATATTTGACGTTCGCGAAACGGAGAGACGCCTCTATTTTGAAGGCACGGCTTCAGGCAAAAAGGTTAAATTCGACGTTACCTGCTATAAGCTTCCCGAGCACGAAAGCATAACAATAGCGACCCCGTTTAATGAACAGGGATGCTTCTTCCTTACTCAAAAGCTCAACTGCCTTGCGACAGAAGGCACCGTTGTTGCCGGGAACGAGAAATACACATTTACAAAGGATAAAACCTTTACGGTTCTTGACTGGGGGCGCGGTGTGTGGCCGCACACGAATACATGGTACTGGGGAAACGGCAGCACTTATCTTGACGGCAAGCTCTTCGGCTTCGAGCTTACATGGGGCTTCGGCGACGAGTCAAATGCAACCGAAACAGCTATATTCTATGACGGTAAATGCCATAAAATAGGCGCGGTGCATCTTGAGAAAGACCCTGAAGATGATGCCGGATGGATGAATGAATGGCATTTTATTTCGGAGGACGGCAGACTTGATTTGACTATGAAGCCGTACTACGACCACTATACAAACCTGCTTCCGCTCAACCTGTTCGGTATGAAAACGCATCAGGTTCACGGACTTTGGAGCGGCAAGGTCGTTCTCGACGACGGCACGGAGCTTAATATTAAAGATATGTACGCATTCTGCGAAAAGGTTCACAACAAATTCTGATAAAAACTCCGGCTGCTTACTAAACAAAAAACGCTTATTCCGATTTTTCGGAATAAGCGTTTTATTTTGGGCTTACTTTACTTTATTCGCCTGCTTTATATTTGCCTGCCATAACGAGGTCAAGCACGGAAGCATCGGAGAGATCAACAACACCGTCTCCGTTAAGGTCCGCCGCAGCAAGCTGATCATCGGTAAGAGTTTCAATGCCGAGCGAATGATATACGATAAGGTTGTAATCCGTACTGTCAACCTTGCCGTCGTCGTTCACATCGCCGAACAACCGTATTTTAACCTGTACGTTAAATTCACTCTTATCACTGACAAGACCCGAGCCGCTGACAGCGCGGAATTTGTAATTATATGCTCCGCTGCCGTTTGTGGTGAGAGTGTTGCCCTCAATATTTGCCCACTCGCCTCCGTTAAGCGAATACTGATATTTAACGCCCGACGAAGCCGAAGAGCTGAGAGTAAATGTCACATCCTGCCTTACAAGCGAACCGGAAGCCACATTTTCTTCACCGCAAGCCGCCGTTACCGTAACGTCCGTCGGAACGCTCTTATCAATCATAACGACAACACCGTCCGACACATCGCTCTCAACGCCCGCTTTATTAACAGCCTTAAATGTATAAGTCTTATTGCAGTTTTCGGCAATATTGAGAACGCTGCCGTTCATCTCCTTAAAGCCCGATCCGTCGTCATAGTAATATGTAACGCCGGTATTGCTTGTGGCCGAGAGAACTATTGTAACGTCGCCGCTTGTCCACTCGCCTGTTTTACCGTAAGAAGATACGGTAAGCACGGGCTTATCGCCGTCGATATTTGTAACCGTAAATATCTTTGTTGCAACTCTGCCGTTTTTGCCTACTACGGTAAATACGTATGTACCGTTCTGTGACACGGTGTAAGAGTCTGCATTGGTTATATCCTGACCGTTGCAGGTAACCTCGCGAAGTCCCGACTCGCCTACCTCGGTGCTTATGTTTATCTTATAAGGATTCGGAGTAACATCGGTAACCTCGGGAGTAAGAGTTATTTCGGGAACCTTTGCATCTATCATTACGTGATAGCTGTCAGAGGGATAACTCTCGGTGCCGGCATTGTTAACGGCTTTAAATCTGTAAACGGCGTTGGTTGTATCGGTTATCTCAATGCTCGCGCCGCTGTCGATAAGAGTCCAGCCGTTTCCGTTGTCATAATAATAGTTAATACCGGAAAGAGAAGCTTCCTCGGTAGAGAAGTTGAATGTAACACCTTCACCCGTCCATCTGCCGAAGGTACCCTCGAACGAGACGCGGATAACAGGCACCTGACGGTCTATCTTAACCGTAAACGCAGTGACGTTGCTCTCAAGAGCCGCATAGCTCTCGGCCTTAAATTCGTATTTATGCTCACCTGTTTCGGTTGCGGTAAAGGTATTGCCCGAAAGCTCCTGCCATTCGCCGCCATCAATACGGTAATAATATTTGTAAATTCCCGAATAAGCCTCGGAGGAAAGAGTTATATTTACATCTGTTGAGCTCCAAGCACCCTCTTGATATTCCTTATCACCGCCGTATACAGCGGAAACGGTAACATCGGTGGGAGCCGTACCGTCTATAACCACGCCGTCCGAACGAAGTATCGCAGAAACATTGCCTGCCTTATCGGTAACTCTTGCCTCTACAAAGCCCTTGAAATCGGGGTCTTTAGCCGGTTTGTTTTCGCTGTCGTAGACGCTCCAGTCGGAGCCGGTCGGCTGACCGTTTTCATCTACAAAGCGATATTCAATTTTGTCTATTCCCGATACGCCCTCATCCGACGCATCAACGGTAATTTCAACAGTCTTGTTAAAGAATCTGCATAAAGTGTCCGCCTTGCTGAAGAAGCTTCCGGAAACCTCTCTTGCGACACCGCCTATATCCTTATGTAAAACGGTTATGCTGTTTACGGTGGGAGCAATTTTATCGATATTGTTTATAACGATGCTTTCTTCTGCCGTAAGGCCGTTACCCGCAGTTACAACTACGTTGTAGGTTCCGTTCTCAGCAACGGTAAACGAATCATGAGAAGCGGTTATATCCTCACCGTTTAATGTAACGGAGGCTATTCCCGAAGCGCCTACGTTAAGACTTCCTATTGTAACATCATAGCTCTTATTTGTAAGCTCGGTTACGGCGGGAGTAAGAGTGAACGAAGGCTCTATATCATCACGCATAACGGTGTAGCCCTCTGTGTAATCGCTCTCAATGCCCTTGGAATTTACAGCTTTAAAATAATATGTATCGCTGCTGTTCACATTTACGGTAAGCATGTTGCCGTCCAATGGTGTTTCCACGCCTGCGGAATCGGTTTTAAAGTAATACTTAACTCCGTCAAGCTCGTGAGTCGATGAAAGAGTAAAGGTTACGTCCTTGCTTGTCCATCCGCCGTTATAATCGCCTTTATCAACGCTGACAACGGGTTTACCGTATACAATTACGGGGAATGTAGCCGAAGCGCTGCGCCCAGCATGTGTGTATGTAACGGTTATATTCTGCTCTACGTCGTAAAGCTCCGGGTCAAATGACGATGTGTCAACCGTGTAATCGGTGACGTATTCGGACTCGGCGTTGCTGTAATTTGCCTTAACCTTAAGGCCCGAAAGATCAAGGGTCTTATCGCCCTCGAGATAATCCTTTTTAGGATTTTCGAGCTCAATTGATGTTACCGCCTTAGAGTGAACGGTTATCGGGAATATTGCGTGATATGTTTTGCCGGCTCTTACTACGTTAACTATAATATACTGCACCGAATCAAGTATCGAAGTGTTGACGGAGCTTACCGTATAATCCGTTACCGGAACGGAAAGCTGATCGTCGGTATAGGCGTTTGCCGCCTCTTCGCCGTAATACTCGGCAATATCCGCACGATTATATGTAAGCTTAACCTCCATACCGGTGAGATCGAGCTCTGTGCTACCCTCTACATAATCGGTCTTAGTGGGCGCGGTAAACGCAATACTTATCGGCTCAACCTCAACTACCGTTATATTCTTTTGAGTTTCTACGTATGCTCCGTCAACCTTTGTAACGCCGTTCCTGCCGAATGCGTGAAGTGTTGTATCGCCTGCCGAAATACCCGTGACAACACCGTTTGAATCGACCGAAGCATATGCATTCTTCTGATTTACGTCGCCGATATTCCAGTCGGAGGTCCAGGGAGCCGAGCCGTCGTCCTTAGTGAGACCCCAACGCTGCTTATCGACCGAAATTCTCTCGGGAGAGAATTTAGCGGTGTAGGTAACCGGAAAATCCTTGATTACATAATCATTTCCCGTTATGGTAACTCCCGTGAGGTGTCTTATTGAGTTACCGCGTACCGTTACCTCTACGGATTTAGACACGCTTCCGATGGTTGCGGTTATTGTGACCTTTTTGGTGTTCCAAATGGCCGTTCCGCCGGAATCAAGACCTTTTACAAGACCGTTTGCATCAACAGTGGCTATTGACGGGTCGGAAGAAGTCCATACGACAGTTCCGAGAAGGGCTTGATCGTAATCGGACGGTGCTATATTCGCGATTGCAAGCTGCGTGGTCTTGCTCTCATTAACCGCTGTGCTGCCGCTGATGCTGAAGTCTGTTATCGCCTTGCCCGCCGTTACGGTAAGAGAGTCCTCAACGGTTTTATCGTTAAGAGTTGCTCTTACGTGTATTTCGCTAATACCGCTCGATTTCGGGGTGAATACACCGTCGGACGAAAGCGTAGCAAGCTTTGTCTCGGCGGGTGCCTCGGCGGTTGCCCATATTATTTCTTTTGTATCGGGATTTGTAAGACCCCACTCTCGTTTTACCGACGAGTTTGTGTTAAGTCTTGACGGTAACACATTTGCCTTAAAGGTAGTCGGCGTATCATTGGGAACGGCACTGTTACCCTCAATTTCAACAGAGGAGATACTTCCGACCACACCGGCTCTTGACACCTTTATTGTAACATTTTTGGAAACGCCGCCCGCCGTTGCGGTAAGGGTTGTGGATTTACTGTATTCAACGAGTCCGTCGCCGCCGTCAAGGCCGGTTACCGTACCGGAGGCATCAACCACGGCAATCGATTTATCGGCGATTTCCCAAGTAAGGTCGCCGGTATATGCTCCTGCGGGAACAACATTTGTAATTGCAAGCTGCGTTGTGGAGCCTTCACTTACGGATACGGATGAATCTGTTACGGTTTTTGTGCCGCTTATAATATCAAAGGATTCAACCGGGAGATCCTTCTGCTCAACTACATTAAAGGTTATGGTATCGACAAAAGCTACATTGCTCGCGTCGTATGCCCTAACCGTTACCGAGCCTGCTGCAGTAAATGTGACAAGTCCCGTATCGGAAATCGTTGCACGCTTGCCGGAGCTTGTATCAAATACGTTGCCGCCCATCTCCCATTTTACAGAGTGCTTAAGCCTTACCGGTGTTACCGCCGCGTAAAGCTGAACCGTTTTGCCCACGGCAACGGTAAGAGGAACGCTTTTTTTATTGGTTATATGAGTTCCGGTAGGAAAGATGTTCGCAATAACGCTCTTTTGAACCTTTATTTTAATTTTGTCACTTGCAAGCTTTGCTCCGCTTGCGTCATATATAGTAGCCGTTATTTCGACATTCATATTGGCAAGAGCAGACGCAAGGCTGTCCGCAAGAGTATCACCTGCAATGCCTCTGACAATAGAAACTATCAGGTCATCGTTCATACTGTCAAGATTAATACCCGACTTTTCAAGCTGTTTCATAATCTCGTCAGCCATTTTATCGCCTACGAGAGGAAGCACGCGCACGTTTTCATCAAGCCAAAGCTGAATTATGGCTGTCTTTGACGAATCATATGCCGTAACCTTGCCGTTATCGTCTACATCGGCAAGAAGCGGTAGGGTACTCTCCCACTTTACCGTAGTACCCTCCGGCAATTCGCCTGTCGTGGTATACTTTAGTTGAAGCGTTTTATACTCGGTCAACTGCTGTATTTCGGTAATGTCATTACCGTTTTCGTCCGTAATGTTAAGCGAGACTCCTGCCGCGTAGCTCACAAGAGCAGACGGAACCAAAGTCAACAGCATAAGGACAGACAGCAAAACGCTCAAAATCCTGGTTGATGTTTTTTGCATACAGATCTTCCTTTCTCTGAAAAACCACCTTTACAAGAAAATAATAACAAATTCTACATATATTTTCAATGCACACATTTTTACAAATTGTATTACAGGCGAGTCTGTGTTTTAGTGATTATACAATACGGACAAATAAAAAAGCGCGGGATTCCACACTCCGCGCTTTAATAACATAATTGATATACCGCATTACCGCCCCGATAAAGCGTTTATTCCTCAAGCTTTTTCTGCGACTGCATTTTGAGATACGCATTTATGAAACCGTCAATATCGCCGTCCATAACCGCATTGATGTTACCCATTTCGTAGCCCGTGCGGTTATCCTTGACAAGTGTGTACGGCATAAATACATACGAACGTATCTGATTGCCCCAGCCTATCTCTTTTTGGTCGCCCTTAATATCCGAAATTTTGTCAAGATGCTCGCGCTCCTTGATTTCAAGAAGCTTGGATTTTAACATTCTCATGGCAACCTCTCGGTTCTGATGCTGACTTCTCTCAACCTGGCATGCTACAACAATTCCAGTCGGGATATGAGTAAGTCTTACGGCAGATGAGGTTTTGTTTACCTTTTGACCGCCTGCACCGCTTGAACGGTAAACATCCATTTTAATGTCCTCCGGAGCTATTTCAACCTCGACCGTATCATCGATTTCGGGCATTACCTCAACCGAAGCAAAAGAGGTATGGCGTCTGCCTGCCGCATCAAACGGAGAAACTCTTACAAGGCGGTGTATGCCCGTCTCACTTTTCATAAAGCCGTAGGCATTTTCGCCCTCTATGAGGATACTTGCCGATTTGAGCCCTGCCTCGTCGCCGTCAAGGAAATCAAGCGTAGTGACCTTAAATCCGTGACGCTCGCCCCATCGGCAATACATTCTGAAAAGCATCTGCGCCCAATCCTGCGCCTCGGTTCCGCCTGCGCCGGCGTGGAAGGTAAGAATTGCATTTTTGGCATCATATTCACCGCTCAAAAGGGTTGTAAGTGTCATGGTGTCAAGATCGCTTTCAAACTTTTCTACGCTCTCGGTGCACTCATCGAGCATACCCTCGTCCTCTTCTTCATTTGAAAGTTCAATCATAACAAGCGCATCGTCATAATCCTGCCTGAGTTTTTCATAAGCCGCTACCTTGCTCTTGAGGTTGCTTGTACGCTGAACGACCTTTTGAGAATTTGCTATATCATCCCAAAAGCCGTCAACAGTCTGCTCTTTTTCAAGCTGCGCTATCTCTTCTTTCATCTTATCAAGACCCAGAGCCTCGGAGAGGTCATCAAGAGTCTTTTCGTGATTTATAAGTCGCAGTCTCAATTCTTCGTATTGAAGCATAAATATAATTCCTTTACTATAATTTTTATATATTTACAAAGCTTAGTGCCTCGCCGACTATTTAATATCGGCTATGTCATAAGGCGTTTTTTGATAGACAAAGTAGTTAAGCCAATTTTGGAAAAGCAGGCTTGCCGCACCGCGCCAAGTGTCAACGGGCGTTTTTTTGATGTCGTTATCGGGGAAGTAATTGTGCGGCATCTTTATGTCAAGACCCTTTTTTAAATCGCGGAAGTACTCGCGAGCCAAGGTGTCGCTATCATATTCGCAATGACCCGAACAGTAAAAATTGCGACACGCCATATCCGACACGAGATGGACTCCGGCTTCCTCGGAATAAGACAAAATCTGAAGATCCTTTACTCTTATTATATCCTCTTTTCTGTTTTCCGTGTGACGTGAATGCGGAACATAAAAGACATCAGAAAATCCGCGCAAAAGCGGATGATACAAATCAAGCGGTTGATGGCGAAATACGCCGAAAACCTTCTCGGGAAGCAGATGCTTCGGAATACCGTAATTATAGTAAAGCGCAGCCTGCGCTCCCCAGCATATATTAAATGTGGAATACACATTTGTTTTTGCCCAATCAAATATTTTGCAGAGCTCGTCCCAATAATCGACCTCTTCGAAGTCCATCATCTCAACGGGCGCTCCGGTAACTATCATACCGTCGAATTTTTCGTCCTTGACATCGTCATAGGTTTTGTAGAATTTGAGCATATGCTCCCTTGACACATTTTTTGAAATATGGCTTTTTACCTGCAGCAAGTCTATTTCAAGCTGAAGCGGAGAATTACTGAGAAGCCTTAAAAGCTGAGTTTCGGTCTCGATTTTTGTAGGCATTAAATTCAGTATTATAATTTTAAGCGGACGAATGTCCTGCTTGACGGCTCTGTCCTCCGTCATAACAAATATATTTTCAAGCTCCAGACTATGATGCGCCGGAAGCTGATTATCTATTTTTATGGGCATACAGCCACCTCTTTCAAGAAGACGAACCTCGGTCTTTTACCCGTTTAAGTTCTGACAAAGTATTATAACATAACACACCACCGTTTGCAATGCCGATACACATAAAAATACCCCGACCGCAGTCGGGGTATTTTAAACTTATTTATTACCGTTTATATCAGCAAACGGGTTTTGTGTTTTCCTCTTCCTCGTCATCCTTACGTTTTTTACGAAGAATTATGAAGAATATAAGTGACAATCCACAAAGGAAAACAGCAGCTGCGGCGAGCGGATTTTCACGGATAAGTTCGCCGGTTTTGGATATTACCGGGTTATTCATTATCGGGTTGCCGCTGTCGCTCGGTTTGGTTACCGGAACTTCGCTTGTCGGCTCCTCTACGGGTGTGCCGGGAACAATAGTAATAGTACCGTCGTCGTTAACGACAAAGTCGAGCCATAAGGTATTTGTGCCCTTCGGGACAACTGCAATCTGCGAGCCGTCATCAAGTTTAATAACGGTTGTTTCTGTTGCCGTATCACTTACGCTTACCGAGAAAGTAGTCTTGCCGGCTACTTCACCGTTTTCGTCGGTGATTGTTACAACATGGAAACCGTCTTTAATAACGTCAACGCTGTATGCACCGTCTTTTCCTGCCTCAGCCTTGATTTCGCCGAGGTCAATGTCGAGCTTAGCGCCCGGGAAAAGGTTTTTACCGCGATACACATTACCCTTCATACCCATACGAACACAAGGATCTTCGTGATCTCCGCCGGGATTTGTAGTGCCCGAGGGATTAGTGGTGCCTGAAGGATTTGTTGTGCCTGATGGATCTGTCGGAGCTGTCGGCTCTGTGGGTCTTGTAGGCTCGGTAGGTTCTGTGGGATTTGTAGTCGGCTCGGTGGGTCCGAAGCATTTTTTAAATGTGAACACAATGTTCATATCGGTGGTAACCGAGTCAAATCTCAACATACCGTACTGCAATTTATCGGTATAATCTTTACCGTTTACCGTGACACGCTCAAGGTGGCTGTCAAGCTTTGCAACAGCTCCGAGAGAAAGCGAATCAAAACGGTCAACGGCGAACTTAGCACCGCTTGCAATAAGGTTGCCGTCTTTAAGGACATAACCTCCGTCGTTATACGTTACGGTAATTTCATGGGTATTCGGGACTACAGTTTTAAGCTGTGTTTTACCGATTTCACCTGCCTCGGCGAAAACGCAAAGCTGCATGGTGAATATAAGCAAAACAGACAACAGCACACTGCAAGCCTTTTTCATGAAACCACCTCCTTAAAAATTCAAAGAATTGAAAATTGGCAATAATTATCCAAAAACGTACTCTACGGTGTAAGTCATGGTGCCGGTATACATAGCTATGGGGACGCCTGTGAAGTCAGCGATTGTAACGGTTGTTGCAGACTGAGCAGCGTTGTTAATTTCGGGATATTCAGTAGCTTCTCCGCCTGCTACGGTGAAGGTGAGGAACTTATCGGTAGCACCGTTTGTCATTTTGCCGTCATTGTTAGCTGCAACCGAAACCTTAAGCTTTGCGCCGAGATTAAGCTGAGAATCAACTGTGTAAGAAGCATTCTGAGCTGCAGTGTCGTTCCAAGCAACTGAGATCTCAGCAGGAATGGTAACGGTGTAGTGTTCGGGATCGTTGTTATCCTTATCGGTTGTCTTTGTCTTAACCTGAACATCGGCGGACTTGGGGTCTGATTCCTTGGTTATTGTAGCTGCGAATGAGGGAACTGCAATAGCTGCTATCATCATAACAGCAAGAAGAATTGATACTATCTTTTTCATAATTATAACTCCTTGATGTACTTAATATTTAATGTTAAATAGATTATTTGTCAACAACTGCTGCTGTAAATGTAACGGTAGCATCGCTGTAATCGGTGATAGTAGCGTTCCAAGCTGCTGCTGCAACGTCAACATTGATGTTGTAAGTATTGTTAACTACCTCAGCAGCAGTCTTAACGGAAGTGTCGCCGCTGAAGGCGTAAGGAATGGTATAGCCGTTATCGGTAGCGGGCTTCATTTTGCCAGCCTCCGAAGCAACAGAAACGGAAAGACATTTGCCGGTCTTGAGAGTTGACTTAACATTATAGGTGAAGGCTGTGGTTTCAGCGCCCCATTTAACGCTCATTTCAGCAGGATATGATACTGTGAAATAACCGTCTGCGGGAACGTTTGTTGTATCGGTCTTAACGGTTGCGACACCCTTGCCGTCCGCTGTATCCTGATTGATTTCAGCTGTAGCTGCAAAGGACGGAACTGAAACTGCCGCAAGCATAGCCGCTGCAAGAACTATTGAAAGTAACTTTTTCATAATATAACTCCTTTTAGGATTTAAAAATTAAGCTATCGCTTCAACAGAAGCTGTAAATGTAAGAGTATCTTCATACTCATCAATGGAAACGGATCCCCAGTTTTCCTTAGTAATATTGACATTTACCGAATATGCGCTGTCGGTAACTGTCTCGTGACCGGTTGTTATGTTGGTATCACCGGTTATAGTGTAAGGAAGAAGTCTGCCGCCGCCTGTATGGAGATTTGCGTTGTCCTGAGCTACAGTAACACGAAGGTTATTGCCGCTCACAAGCGTACTCGATACAGTGTAACCGATTTCGGTACTTTCGGTGCCCCAATAAATGGTGGTTTCGGCGGGATAAGAAACGGTAAAGGCACCGCTTATTCCGCTTCGGTCGGTAACTACCGAGGAGTTACCGACGCCACCGGAAGTGGACTGGTTTATTTCAGCAGCAAAAGCGGGAACCGATATAGCCAAGAGCATCACTGCCGCAATGACTATTGAAAGAATTCTTTTCATAATTGGTTCTCCTTGTCTTTTGAAAGGGGTTCCGACTCTTAGATTGTAGCGGGAGCTATCGAAACCGTAAGTGTAAGATTGCCCTCGTACTCATCTACCGGAACCTTTGCCCAATCAGCTGAGGCAATGTTTACTGCTGCGTTAACAGCTTCATCTGCAACAACTGCAGAGGTTGAAGTATAAGCTGTGGTGCCTGCTACGCTGAAAGGAAGAGTAGCGGTATTGCCTGATGCGGTAGCCTTGAGGTCGGTTGTGCCGTCTTCCTTTGCAACCGTAACATTAAGACGGTCGTTTGATTTGAGCTGGCACTTTACGTTGTATGTAAAGTCTGTGCTCTCTTTGCCCCAGTAAATAGTGGTTTCTGCCGGGAAGGTTACCGTGTAAGAAGTAGCCTCGGGACCGTCAGGACCGGTTTTTGTAGAAGTAATAACCTTAGCCGTATCGGAGGTATGGTCGCTTGTAAGCGTCTTATCAACTGCAAATGACGGAACGGAAACCGCTGCGAGCATTGCCGCCGCAAGAGCTATTGAAAGTAATTTTTTCATTGTGGTTATCTCCTTTCAAAATCAAAGGCTTACGGTGAAGGTAAGAGTATCGCTGTACTCGCCGACGATAGCGTTGTTCCAATCGTCTGCGGCAACCTTAACCTTGAGGGTAAGTGCCTTTGCGGGATTGATAACGGGGCTGTCAGCTATAAATTCGAGGTTAGAGTCAGCCGAGAAATCGTAAGCCAATGTCTCGTTTGCATCCTCGGTAAGCTTCATAAGTCTTGAGCCCTCAACGCCGATTTTAAGCTTCTGGCCGTATTTAAGGTGAGACTCAACAGAAAATCCGTCAAGAGCTGTTTCCTCTGCGCCCCAGTAAATTGTGGTATCGGCCGGAATTGTAACGGTGTATTTAACAGCGTCGTCTTCGGGAGCATCGGGGCCTGTTTTTGTGGCGGTCTTAACAATAGCTGTACCGGTATTGTCAGTTTCCTTGGTTATGGGGTTAGCTGCGAAAGCGGGAACCGAAGCTGCTGCAAGCATAACCGCTGCAAGTGCGATTGAAATAAGCTTTTTCATTATATTAGTCTCCTTTCAATAATTAAACCTCAGCGGTAAAGGTAAGGGTGTCGTTGTAAACATCAACAACAGCTCTGTTCCAGTCCTCGCTGCTTATTGTAACCTTGAGATTTTTGTCAACGGCCGGAGTTTCCTTGTTGCCGTAAACTACGGGGCTGTCTGCCGTGAAAGCGTTGTCACCCGAAAGAGTATAGGGAAGGGTGTAAACCTCGCCTGCTGCAGCATCGGTCTTCATAGAGCCTGTGCCTGCTACGGTAACCTTGAGAGCCTGGCCTCTCTTGAGGTGAGACTCAACAGAGTAAACAAGATTTGTCTCCTCGGTGCCCCAGTAAATTTCTGTATCTGCCGGAATAGAAACGGTGTATCTGACAGCATCATCCTCAGGCGAATCGGGACCTGTTTTTGTGGATGTCTTAATTATGGTTGTGCCGGTCTGCTCTGTTTCCTTGGTTATGGGATTAGCTGCAAAAGCGGGAACCGAAACAGCTGCGAGCATGGCCGCTGCGAGTGCGATAGAAATAAGCTTTTTCATAATTTTGTCTCCTTACATTTATTACGCGTTGGTATATTCTGCCGTAAAGGTAAGAACATCTGTATGCTCACCCGAAGCGGCTTTTTGCCATTCAGCCTCTGCGATGTTCACGGAGAGGTCGTAAGACTTCATATAATCGCCCGGTAAAAACGCCATTTGCTCTGCGCCTGTAAGCGTGTAGGCGATAGTCTTTGAGCTGTCCAAAGTGTTGACGAGCTTTGAGCCGTTGAGCGACGAAACAGCCACCTTAACGGTCTTGCCCGGAGACAGCCACATTTTAGTTGCCGTAACCTTACCTATTGCGTAAGAAGTAGCTTCCCACGGTATTTCGGTATCGGCAGGAATTGTAAGCTCATACTCATCCTGTTTGCCCTCGCCGGTAGAAATCTTTACGGAGCCTACGGGGTTCTCTTTGTTCAGCGTAGCCGGAGCCGCGAAAGACGGAACAGTCACGAGCGACAATAAAAGCACTGAGAGCAAAACTGATAATGTTTTCTTCATAGAACCACCTCCTTATGGTCTTGATAAAGCATTTAATTTGTTAATTAACCTTTAGTGTAATCTACGGTATAAGTAAGAGTAGTCGAATACTCGGCTATCGGAGCGTCCGTCCAACCGGAAATCGTCAATGACGGTTTTTGAGCGGGAAGCGCTCCCTCATTTTTACCTGTAAATTCTGTGGAAGTAAAGTTCTGTGAAGTATACGGAAGAGCGTATGTCGATGTTGCTGCATTGGTGAGAGTGTCATTTGCGACAGAAGCACTGCGTGCTACGGAAACACCGATCTTACTGCCCGTGTCAAGTGAAGACGTAACCTTATAGGAAACATCAACAGCTTCCGTCTCGCCCCAAGGAACATCTATTTCCGCAGGAATTGTAACCTCAAAGAAGTCGTCTGCGGCAAAATGAATATTGACAGTTTTTCTGACAGGCTCATTTGTTGTCTTGTCAACAGCAACCTCGCCGGTAGCTTTATCGATAAGCTCTATTGTAATAACATCTTCACTCGTTACGGTAACGCCCGTGGCGGTAAACGTGAAGTTTATTGCCTTGGGAGCTGCCGCCGAAGCGGTGTTATTTGCGACCTCCGCGGTTTCGGGAGAAGTTTTAAGAGCGTCTGCCGTTACAGTCTTTTCAATCGCACCCGTCATTGCTACGTTGTAATCGTGGGTGGTGCCTGTAGCGTCCTTAAGGCCTCCGTTTTTAGAGGTTACACGAAGTGTGTAATTTCCGTCCGGATAGTTAACGGCATTTGAAAGAGTAAAGACTGCGGTTCCCGTTGTTGCATCCTTATTGAGAGCGACGCTGTCTTTGTCTACCTCCGAAACAAAGTTCGGGAAAAGACGGAGGGTATCTATAATACCGTGGAGAGCTTCGCCGTCCGAGGAATTAACGGTGTTACCGTCGTTAACCTCTTGAACCTGCCTTATATAGCCCTTAAACGAATTGTACTCTTCAACCGCTTCCGTTATTGCGGTAAGGTCCTGAATACCGCTATTGTCCATTTGGCCCTTAACGGTATTGTAAAGAGTCGTGTACTTTTCTTCGAGTCGAACAACGCCGCCCTTAACCGTCTTACCGGTGATGTCGTCGGTGTAAGTTTTGATGTTGGCAAGCACCTTGTTAACCGCCGCGGCCGACTTAGCATAATTCTTATACTGAGGAGCGCTTGCAAATTTGTCGGCCTTATCAGTTAAGATATACTTAGCGTAATAATCAAGGTCGTTATACTTCTCGATGTAGTTTTCAAGCGCCGCGGTCTGACCGGTAGGCATAAGCCTGCAGTCGGTCGTAAGGTCGGTCGCTTTACCGGTCTCGCCGTACATTGAAGCAACAAGAGCGTTAAGGTCTTTAATACCGGTTATAGCGGTACCGGAGTCACTCGTGTAGCCGTCACGGTAATTTTCGAGAAGTCTCAAGCGTTTTGCAACCTTATAAAGGTTTTCCATTTTTGTGACGTTCTCTGTACCGAGCGCCGCAACCGCCTCGTCGGTATAGCGCTCATAAGACTTCTCATACCAATCGATTATGTTCTGTACGTCAGCCGCGGTGAGAGAATATGCACCGTAATCTATAAGCGGCTTCTCTGTTCCGCTCGCATCGGTGCCGATAACAAATCCCGGATAAGGTAAGGCGTTGCTGTCTGTTACGGAACCGCCGGTTGCTGCAGCCGGCATAGCCTCAATCAAAGGTTTCAAATCGGTAACCGCAATTTGCGGCTGATCGAGCAAAATGATGCCGTCGTCGATGCTCTTGTACTTTTGAAGCACGCTGTATGCTCTTGCAACGGAAGGTATTGTCTTTTGATAATCCGAAAGCTGCGCATAAAGAGCAAGTGCCGTGTTTATCTTTTCGGTACGAGTGTTCGCTTTATAAATATCGACATCCGCTACCGCGTTTTCAAACTGCATTGAAGTAAGAGACTTAACCTGTGCATAATCGTCGAACGAGACGTCGCCGGTTCTGTTTTGTACGCCTGCACCGTATGCCGAGGTACCCTGTCTGTATGTAAAGCCGACAGAGCCTATTGTAAAGCTCTTACCGTTCATTGCGGTTGCGCTCTTCCCGTTTACGGACGAATCGTCGTAATTTGACAAGGGCGCTATACCTATGGTAACACGGAAAATGTTGTTAAGGGACTCGGCTTTTTCATCTATACGATAGTTAGAGGTTGCCGAAATACCCTGAACGCCTCTCGAGAACTGGAAGAGCGGAACCATAACATAGCCCTTGTAGTGAGAAAGGGTCAGGTAATCGCCGTCTCCCGTATCTATGCCGTACTCCGAGGTGTAAGCGTAAATTCTTCTCTTGCTTTCATCCTTGGGAGTACATTTAGCCCATTCACCCGTCTTGGGGTTAATGAGATAGAAGTAAGAAGCCGCGTTGTTGCTGCCGAAGTCGAGGGTGTAGTCCTCAGCGGCACCGTCATAGTATGAGCTGATATTAAACGCCATTGAGAATGTGTCAAGCTGAGAGAAGTCTGCGTAGAATACAAGTGCCAGACGGTCGGTTTCGCCTATGTCGTTTTTGGTATACGACTTAGCAAAATCGCCGAGACTCTCAGACGACATATTGTTGGCTCTCAGCGCGGAGTAATCGCCGCTGCTGCTCGGTTCTTCGCTGGCAAGTCCCTTTGTAATGCTTATGCAGTTATACCAGCCTTTTCTGTCTTCGGCATACTGGTTATTTATGGTAACCGTTGCGGCGTTTTTGCCCTCAAGGCCGTTTGACGTAATGATTGCCGAGGTACCGTTTTGACGATAATCTGTAATACCGTTTCTCTGCGGGTCACTACCGAGAGCACCGGTTGGTATAAGTGTAGGCGTTGCAGTATCTTCACGATGCGCCGAAAGTGAAGCAAAGGGAACCTGATATGTCAAATATCCCTTAGAATAGTAGTAATCCTGCCCTACCTTGCCGGCATATTTTGAGTTTTCAAACTGCCAGCTTCTGGTGCCTTTTTCCAAGGAGCTGAAGTCGCCGAACGGTATAACCTTATTGTTTGTAAGCGCCTGGCCTATTACAACAGAGTTGTCGGCAAGCTCTTCTTCTATGAAGCTGAAGTACTTTAAGAGCTTCTCCTCTTCCGCTCTGCCGAGCATAGCGAGCTGGCTTAAGTTAAGGCGGATATAAACCTCATAAAGGCTCTTAACAACGGCTTTATCCTCATCGCTTACTGCGAGAGTATTTTCGTTGAAATCGGGAAGCTGCTCAAGCTTCGTTGAAATCATCGGAATGAAATCCTCTGCACCCGAGTTAGCAGAGCCGTAGGTTTTACCGTCTATACAAGCCTGCTTGGCGGTCTTGAATTTTTCCCAAGCCTCGGTCATACCGAGAGCTGCCGCCTTGGTATCGAGCGCGGATTCCTCAAGGAATGAAGCGTCGATATTATCGGTTGCCGTCTTATTATATTCCTCAATTGATTTTTTATAACCGGCTATCAAGTCCTCGATGTACTTAACAGCACGGTAATCATAAGAATCGGGGCTTTCAATGTACTTTTGGCAAGCATTGAATATAGCACGCGGGATTTCAGTTTCCTGGTCATAATATGTCTTAACGGGCAAGCCTGTATTTGCTGTTCCGTTAAGTGTGTTTGTGCTGTACTGCTGACCGTCTGTACGGTAGAACAATACATTATCAAGGAAAATCTTTTTACCTACGCTGCCGTTGTCGGTTTCGAGGCTCGTCGAAGCCGGGTCATACGAGCAGCCCGTAAACTTAAAGCCTGCGGACATAATGTCCTCGATGGCCTTATAGCCGTTTTCACGGTTTACAACCGGGTCTTCGCCCGTACCGATTTTGGCCTTGTCGATATATGCTCTTCTGGGTGTGTCGGCTGTTGTCTTATTACCGTCAGCCGTGTTAACACAAGGTGCGAGCATCATGCCGCCGTCGTGATAGGAAGAGCCGCTAGACCACGACAACTTGTTAATTCTAAATACATAATGCCTTACAAGAAGAGCATCGGATATCGAAGTACCGGCAGGGTCGACAAGTACCTCCTGTGAAAGCTTAATCTTTTCATTATAATACTTTTGAATATTTGCAGACGTTTGCCCTGCATTATTCCAAACATATAAATCCGATACCGGCTTATTCACCCCGAAATCCTCATTGGAATCCGTGACAACGGAGTCGGTTTCGGAGCACATAAACTGAAACGGTATGCGGACATAACCCTTGAAGTGATCAAGGTCAACGGTACCGTCGTTTAACATGACCTTTTTCCAACCGCCGTCCGTTTGCTGCAGGAATATATATGGGGCCTCACCCATATAGCCTGCTTTTGTGGTGCCGACAGTGGAATAAATCATATCGCCGTATCTGTTAAAAGCATTATTACTTTCACTGTAGTCGTTGTCAAAGTCCTGTGCAAAATACTTTTCATTTGCACGAAGGCGGAATGAAAGTCCCGTTACGCTGACCTGAGAGAAGTCAAGATAGTACCAAATCTCGGAAGCACCGGTCGAGTCCCAGGTCTGACGGCTCCATGCCGTATCAATGGACTGAGGGCTATCGGTGGTTGCGGCGGACTCGATACGCATTGCGTAGCCGTAGCTGTTACCCGTGTCTTTAACGCCTACGCCGTCGGTTCTTCCGCCGACTGAAAGGTGATTGCCCTCCTGCATATAGTCAAGAGAGCCTGACGTACTGCGTACATTGTTGATTTCGGCGGTTCTCTCTTCGGTTCCGTTATCAGAATACGAACCGTGGTCATCTGAGTTACCTTTTTTATCAAAGGTAAGGATTTCACGAGCAGCGTACCCGTTTGGTGTAACGGGGGCATAAGCGTCCGCATCGTATACATAAGTCGGAACATCCGAAACGTATGCGTTAACAGCCTCCGAGAACCAGCCGTCGCTGTCGTACGCCGTTATCGTAATATTGTAACGGTGATCGTCAGACAGACCCGCAGGCACCTTTGTTTTGATTTCGTCTGCCGTAATCTCAGCCGTGTACGGTGCGGTACCGGTGGGACTAACCATCTTGCGCAGCAAAACCGTGCTTGTGTGAACCTCGGTATATGTTCCGAGATCAACAAGCTCTAACATATACCCGTCAATTGTTTTTGTGCCGGTTTTGCGCTCGCTAACCTTAGCCGCGGGGAAGCTGACCGTAATTCCGCCGTCGTCATTAAGTGTTGCAGCCGCTTCCCTTTTATCCGATTCGGTAAAGGTCGGTATCGGGTCATATTCGCCCTCGCCGGCCGCGAGAACCATGGGAATCGACGTTACCAAAAGCACTACGCAAAGCAGCACAGCAGTTATGCTTTTTCCGATTTTAATCTTTGAATTTTTTTGCATAAACTGCAACTCCTTTCCTCAAAATCTGTATTTTGAATATAGTTTCTTATGAAACCACGATGGTCGTTTTTAAATCCATATTGTTAAGTTTACGCTGCTCTTTATCAAAGCTGTATGTCTTAACATGGATTGTTGCCGGATAGGTTCCTGCCGCAAGCTCACGGTTCAGCGTGAACTTTGATATTGAATAGCCAGGCGGCAAGAGATTTGAGGTATATATAACCTCGCCTGTATCTGAAAGCTCTATTTCTATAACAAAGAAGCACGGGTTTTCCTCGGGGTTTGAGAATACAAAGCTTTGCTCCTTGGTATTTGCCGCCAATGGAAGCTCGGGAATACCGTAGACCTTTATCTGCCTGCCCCTTGTTTTTGTTTTATCGGGTACGGAAATCTCGCCCTCGCCCAATATGGCATTTTGGTCGATTACGCCTGCGGGGGGCGTTGTGGTTGTGCCATCGCCGCCTGTCGGTATAACGGCCTTTAAAAGGAATATAAGACCTATTATAAGTGCCGCTATCAAAAGCGCAAACAAAAGCCAAAGCAAGAGCCTGTCTTTAACTATCGCAATGAATTTGTCAGCCTCTGTCTCTATGTAGCCGACTACCGCGGTATGAGGCATTTTCGTTGCGGCATACACCTTTTCGGTTTGCCCGTCGTCAGACTGCAAATCACCGATTTCGCGTTTGCCCTTCCCTATTTGACCGACAACCGTATAGCCGCCCGAGGGATAGCGCGAGTCTATTTCTTTCTTTTTGAAATAAGAAACCGAGAAGCCGGTTTTGCCGTTTTTGTAAACGCCCTCGCCATCGGCTCCGGTAAGATGCCGAAATATAAGATCTGCCAAATGAAAAACCTCCGATAAATTGATTAAAAACGCTATATATAATAGTATACGATAAATCCGCACCGCTTCGGGTTTACTTTAACGTTTGTTTTCCATCATTTTGCGGAGCAAGCGTCTATTTACCGATTTTAAGGCGCAAATGGGTACACTATTACACCGTATATTTATACTTAAGTTTACACCAAAAATGACTTGGTGTAAAGAGTTTTTAGCTAATTTAAAAACTCATTTTAAACAGTCTTTAAACCAAATATTAACAGATTGTGAACGCAGTTTGACAATCTTTTGTCATTTTAAAATGAAAATATGTAAAATTTTAGATTGCAAGCACTCTTCGACAAAAATTGCAGCCGTTTTGGGTAATCTTGTACAAATTACACACCGGAAATTCTATATAATCAATTCACTTTCAGAGAACTCTTCCGTTTAGCCTCTTGATTTTATCACGTGCTGTGCGACAAAAAAACGCCATTGTAACAAAAAGCCGTTTTAATTTCACAAACGCCCGAAAAGCACAAAAAAACGGGCTTGTAAAACAAATTACAAGCCCTGAAATATTTATATCTATAAGATAATTTCGGATATTACGGAGTTGGAGAGTAAAAATCCGCGCCGCGTCAGAGAAATTCCGCCGTTCTCACAGCTGCAAAGCCCGTATTTTTCGTATTGCTTTGCGCTTTCAAGCATTTTTTGCGGTATCTCATGATGAAAACGGGCGTAAAAACGCTCTTGAGTAATCCCCTCGCGGAGCCTTAAAGCGAGCATACAAAATTCCTCTTCGTCGCCGCCGTCGCCCTCAGTTAAACGCTCGTTGCCGCTTATGAAATACTCAATATCACGCGGATAATATGTGCGTTTTCCGCCTAAAAACGAATGTGCCGAAGCACCTATGCCGAGGTACTCCTCATCATGCCAATATTTCAGATTGTGGCGGCTCTCAAAGCCGGGAACCGCAAAATTTGATATTTCATACTGCATAATACCGTGTTCTTCGAGGTATTCGCACATAAAAAGGTACATATCGGCCGTATCGTCGTCAGAGGGAAACGGCAATTTGTTTCTCATACGAAAAAACGGCGTATTCTCCTCTATTTTGAGAATATAGCAGCTGAGATGCGGCACACCCGAAGAAATGCAGAAATCAAGCGTACTTTTAAGGCTCTCTTTAGTTTGACCCGGCACGCCGAGCATTACATCAAGCGAAATATTGCCTATTCCCGCTTCTTTTGCCCTTGAAACGGCACCCAAGACCTCGTGTTTATCGGCTCGTCTGCCTAAAATCCTACGTTCGCCGTCATTTGCCGACTGAAGCCCTATGGAAAGCCTGTTTACTTTACACTCGCTTACTTTTTCAAAGAATTCGTCACCGAGCGAAAACGGGTTGCACTCTACCGTTATTTCCGCATCATCGGTCAAAAACGTTGATTTTGCGCCGTTTATGATTTGACAAAGATAATCCGGAGCCAAAACCGACGGAGTTCCGCCGCCAATGTAAAGTGTATCGGCTTTACAACTAAGCTGTTTTGAATTGCTCCGAAGCTCTCGCAAAACTGCCGAAACATATCTGTTTTTTGTATCGTCATCGGCGCGAAACGAGTAAAAATCGCAATACGGGCACTTTGAATTGCAAAACGGAATGTGAATATACAGTCCTATATTATTCATCGTCTAATTTAAGCACAGCCATAAACGCCTCTTGCGGAACTTCTACCGTACCGAACTTGCGCATACGCTTTTTACCCTCTTTTTGCTTTTCAAGCAGCTTCTTTTTACGCGTTATATCGCCGCCGTAGCATTTAGCGAGCACGTCCTTGCGCATTGCCTTTACGGTTTCGCGCGCTATTACCTTGCCGCCCACGGCTATCTGAATGGGAATTTCAAACATCTGGCGCGGGATATTGTCCTTAAGCTTCTCGGCTATTCTGCGCGCTCTCGGATATGCCTTTTCGGAGTGAATAATAAACGATAGGGCGTCTATCATATCGCCGTTCAAAAGAACGTCGAGCTTTACAAGGCTTGACCTTTGGTAGCCGCAAAGCTCATAGTCGAACGAAGCATAGCCGCGCGTACGCGATTTTAAGACGTCAAAGAAGTCATAGATTATTTCGTTAAGCGGGAGTATATATTTTAAGTCCACCCTGTCGGCGTCAAGATACGTCATTTCTTTATATTCGCCGCGTCTGTCCTGGCAAAGATCCATTATGGCTCCCACATAATCCTTAGGAGAAAAGATGTGCGCCTCCACCATGGGTTCCTCCGCAAAATCGATTGTTGCGGGGTCGGGGTAGTTGCACGGATTGTCTATTTCGACTACGTTTCCGTCGGTAAGATGTATTTTGTAAACAACCGAAGGTATTGTTGTTACAAGGTCAAGGTCATACTCTCTCTCAAGGCGTTCCTGTATGATTTCAAGGTGCAAAAGCCCCAAAAAACCGCACCTGAAGCCGAAGCCGAGGGCACTTGACGTCTCGGGTTCAAACGAGAGCGAGGCGTCATTCAGCTGTAATTTGGCAAGAGCGTCCCTAAGAGCCTCATAATCCGCTCCGTCCGCCGGATAAATTCCGCAGAAAACCATCGGATTTACCTTACGATATCCTGCAAGCGGCTCCGAAGCCGGATTTTCGGCAAGAGTCACGGTATCGCCTACGCGCGCATCGCCTACGGTTTTAATCGAAGCGGTGATATAACCGACCTCACCCGAGGACAGCTGCTTTGTCGGCTCCAAGCTCTTGGCGCGCATATATCCCGTTTCCACAATTGTAAATTCGGCGCCCGTAGCCATAAGACGCATGGTCTGCCCCGGCCTTACCACGCCGTCAACTATTCTGACATAGACAATTACACCGCGATAGCTGTCATATACGGAGTCAAATACAAGCGCTCTGAGCGGCTTTGAATCGTTATCATCCGGAGGCGGCACAAGGTTTACGATTTCCTCAAGCACAGCGGGGACATTCTCGCCCGTTTTTGCCGAAATTCGCGGCGAATCCATACACGGTATGCCTATAACGTCCTCCACTTCTTTAGCAACGCGCTCCGGCTCTGCGGCGGGAAGGTCGATTTTATTTATTACCGGTACAATTTCAAGGTCGTGGTCAAGCGCAAGGTAGGTATTTGCAAGAGTTTGAGCCTCTATCCCCTGTGACGCGTCAACTATCAGCACAGCTCCCTCGCATGCCGCAAGGGAACGCGACACCTCATAGTTGAAGTCAACATGACCGGGAGTGTCTATTAAGTTCAGTTCATATTTTTTGCCGTCGGCAGCCTTATAATCAAGCTTTACGGCACGTGCCTTAATGGTTATACCGCGTTCACGCTCAATATCCATATTGTCAAGAAGCTGCGCCTCCATATCGCGTTTCGCTACGGAGTCCGTAAGCTCCAACAAACGGTCGGCAAGCGTACTCTTGCCGTGGTCGATATGGGCAATTATGCAAAAATTTCTGATGTAGTCCTTTTTACCTGACATAAATTTCCTCTTTTATCTTTTTAAATCCCGTATATTATATCAAATTCGAAGTTAAATGTGAATACCGAAAATTATTTCTCACGGTCATAAAAAGACAGCATCGGCTTTATCTTTTTGCCGCCTATCACTCTCTGCTCGTAGTTTTTGGTTATTTTAAACACCGTCCCCGACAAAAGCAACAGACCTATAAGGTTCGGCAAAGCCATAAGACCGTTAAACGTATCGGAAAGATCCCAAACAAGCTGAATGCTCGACACGGCACCTATAAATGTCATTGCGAGAAATATTATTTTATACACCGCAGTCAGCTTTTTTCCGCCTATATATTCCGCGGCGCGCGAGCCGTACACCGACCAGCCGAGTATGGTTGAAAAAGCGAACATAACTATACCTATGGATACTATATAAGAGCCCCATTTGCCGAGCACGCTCTCGAAGGCATATATTGTTATATTGACTCCCTCAAGTCCGCTTTGCAGATTTGCCCCGGTAGTCAGTATTACGAGTGCCGTAAGTGTGCATATAACAATGGTGTCAAAAAACACCTGAAATATGCCCCACATACCCTGTGTTACGGGTTCCTTGGCATCAGAGGAGGAATGGACCATTACCGACGAGCCGAGGCCCGCCTCATTAGAAAATACTCCGCGCGCCACACCGAAACGCATGGCTCTTGAAATACCGTATCCCATAACGCCTCCTCCGACGGAGCGCATACTGAACGCCCCCGAAAATATCTCGCCGAAAGCGTCGCCTATATGGCGGAAGTTTACGATTATTATTATAAGCGCGCCTATTATGTAAAACGCCGCCATAAAAGGCACAAATTTTTCCGTCACCGTGACTATTCTTTTCAGTCCGCCGTAAATTATAACGGCTATGAGGGCACAAACGACTATCCCCGTGACAACGCCCGGTATATTAAACGAACCCTTAAGTGCCGTGGATATTCCGTTGACCTGAGCCACCGAGCCTATTCCGAACGACGCGAACAGACAAAAAACAGAAAATATAACCGCAAGCCACTTTTGGTCGAGTCCCTTTTCGATATAATACATAGGGCCGCCCACCCACTCGCCTTTTTCGTTTTTTCTGCGGAAATATATGCCGAGCGCATTTTCGGAAAAGCTCGTCATCATACCGAGCAAAGCAGAAATCCACATCCAAAATACCGCACCCGCTCCGCCGGAGGAAATCGCGGTGGCTACGCCTACAATGTTGCCCGTGCCTACCGTTGCGGCAAGAGCCGTTGCAAGTGCCTGAAACTGAGATATAGCTTTTTCATCCTTGGTTTTTGTTACCTTGCGGTCTTTAAAAATTGCGGCAACCGTATTTTTAATTGTGTAGCAAAAACGGCGTATTTGAAAAAATCGCGTACCGCACGTGAGATAAAGGCCGGTAAGCAGCATCAATATGAGCATCGGAGGCCCCCAAACGACGCTGTTTACCTTACTGTTGATATTCTGAATAAGCTCTACAAAATTTTGCATAGTACCTCCGAATGTGTTTTTATTGAATAACAAGAAAACGGGGCAAAAGCAGCTAATAACAGTATTGCTTTACGCCCCGAATTATTAAGAATAAAGCTTTCCGACTATGATGTTTACAAGCGAAACCGGCAATGCCTTTGAAAGCGCCAAAAACAGATGATATTTAGCACCTTTTGTCGACAAAAGCTTCGGACGAGCTTTGGTTGCCGCAGCATACACCGCATCGGCTATATCGTCCGGCGACATACCGTTTTGCTCGTCGCGCTCCATACCGGCAACCGCTCTTTTAAGTGTTTCGCCGTAAAATTCGTCACCGGCGGTATTTTTCTCTCTTGCCGCGGTGAAACCCGTTTTAACATCGCCCGGCATTACGGCGCAGACCTTTATATTAAACGGTCGCACCTCGTTTGCAAGAGCCAGAGTCAGCGAATTTACAGCCGCCTTTGACGCCGAATAAAACGCCTGAAACGGTATGGCAAGCGGAGCCGCAAGAGAGCTGAGATTAACAATTCTTCCGCCGCCTTGAAGTCTCATATATTTAATTACGTTTTTTGAGCAAATAAAGCAGCCGAAGAAATTGACGTCAAACTGCTTTTTAGCTTCTGCAAGCTCTGTGAATTCAACCGCCCCTGAGATGCCGAAGCCTGCATTATTCACAAGTATATCAATGCTTCCGCTGTCATCATATATTTTTTTGAATACCTCTGAAACCGAGTGCTCATCCGTGACGTCGCACGAGATATGCTTAACGCCTACCGTTTGAATCTTCGGCTCGCGGCGGCTCAGTTCATACACCCTGTATCCGTTTTCAAGAAACTTACGGCAGCAGGAAAGTCCTATTCCGCTCGAACCGCCCGTAACAACTGCAGTTTTCATCAATCTCAACTCCGTTAAAGCAGGCAAAGGCGCAAAGCCGCCGCGCCCGTAAAATACAAAAGAATTTTATCACAGCGGAAACGTTTTCGCAACTAAATGCGAAAAAATATCCGTAAATTCTGTATGTGCAGCCGTATGTAAGATTACTATATTGCCTTGCCGTATAGTCCCGTATTTTGCCAAATCGTCCGTTATTTTATTCTATTAAACAAGTCGATAATAAATACGTCTATATTGTTTGCGGCATATTCGGCGATGCCAAACGGCCGAGCATCCTCAGACCGATTGCCGATTTTCACAATTTGCGGCGCTTTTGCCGTTTTTTAACAGAATTACAGTTGCACATTTTGCTCATAAGCTTTAAAATTACAGTATATAGTTATATTGTCGCAGGCATTAAAGCGGCACGAGAATCGGTATAAATCCGAATAAAATCAGCCGTTTCATATTCACGAAAAAAGGATGTAAAAAACAATGAAAAAGAAAAAAGAGAAAGGAAATAACAAGGGTTTATCGAGATACCTTGTGTCGGCATTACTGTTTTTGTTGTTCGAAGCGGTGGCAATCACACTATGGCTAATAAAGGATAATCTGTTTTATTTGCTGAATTTCAGCTACATAGGCGCCTGCCTCGCATTGGGGACGGCACTTTTTACCGCCGAGAAACGCTATGCGCGTCATTTTGTACAGCTGGCAGTCGGAAGCTATATGCTGCTGTACCTCGGCATAATCTCCCGAGAAAATATGCAGATTGAGGGCTTTTGGTACTATCTGTTCCTCGGCGTTTTTGAAGCAGCAACCATTCACTATGCCGTGGCCAAAATCTTCGGCCCGCTGCTGTTCGGACGCGGATGGTGCGGCTATGCCTGTTGGACGGCTATGGTTTTGGACTTTCTTCCTTATAAGCAGCCACGGAAGCCGCGAAAAGAAAAACTCGGAATTCTGCGCTATGTGATGTTTGCGTTATCATTGGCTCTTGTGTCGGGTCTGTTTTTGTTCAAGGTCGCAAATCTTGAGAAAATTATGTTTTGGCTGTTTCTCGCCGGAAATGCGCTTTACTATATATCCGGAATTGCGCTTGCCTTTATATTTAAGGATAACCGCGCATTCTGCAAATATCTCTGCCCTATCACAGTATTTCTGAAGCCCATGAGTTATTTTTCGCTTCTGCGCGTCCACTGTGACGAGAGCAAATGCGTTCATTGCGGCAAGTGCCTGAAAGTATGCCCAATGAATGTTGAGGTTAACAAGGATTCACGCAAGCGAAAAAACGGAACAGAGTGTATTCTCTGCTACGAGTGTACAAAAAACTGCCCCACAAAGGCACTTCATTAAAGCGAAAAAATAAAGAAAGGTGCAATTCCGAATGAATTGCACCTTGTTTTTTACAAAGTCAAAAAGTCTTTTCTGTAACCTACTCCGAAGAATTCAGCGAGTTGTTGCATTTCGCTGTCCCTTATTGTGTTCACTCTCGGCATATTGCAGGTGAGCATATAAATCTGCGCCGCTTTTTCCACGGTTTCAATAAGCCCGAAGCAGTTCTGCCGTTGTGCCGCTCCGCCATTGGTTTTATCCTGCTGTTGTTAAAGCTCTCCCGGCAGAATATTTTTATAGACATAATACTGCACAAGTGCTAAAATTTAAGCAAATTCTAATTGAATTTAAATTCTAATTGAATTTAATTTTTAAAAACACTTTGGAAGAGTTGGCAAATGGCAAAACAAAATTCTATGCTTACCGGCAAGCCGATAAAAAGTATAATTAAATTCTCGCTGCCGATTATGGCTTCATCGCTTTTACAGTATAACTATACATTGGTCGACAATATACTTGTCGGGCGATATGTAAGCACGGACGCTCTTGCCGCAGTCGGCGGAGTCGCCTCGATAAACTCGTTTATTGTCGGTGCGGCACTCGGCCTTACAAGCGGATTTACAATACCGGTGGCGCATGCTTACGGCGCAAAGGACCAAGACAGGGTCAACAGGTATTCCGGAAGCAGCATTACGGTGTCGTTCTTGCTCGGCCTGTTACTTGTTGTTGTCGCGCACATTATTTCCACTCCTCTTTTGAAGCTTATAGGCACACCGGACGAAATTCTCGGTCTTTCCTCGGCGTATGTAAACATTCTTTACTTTGCAATACCGTTTCAGATGCTCTCAAACAATTTTACCGCAATTTCAAGAGCCGTCGGTGAGAGCAGAAAACCGCTCATATATTTTACGGCAAGTATTTTTGTAAATTTCGCGCTTGACATGCTGTTCATAAAGGTATTTCGCTGGAGCGTTGAGGGAGCTGCGCTTGCTACGCTTATTTCTCACATTACGGCAGCCGTCCTTACGGGAAATTACATTTTAAGGCGCAATACCAGCGTACACATTTCAAAAAAAGAGCTCAAACTCGACCTCAAAGCAGCATTCATACAGTTAAAATTGGGAATACCCGTTTCGCTTCAGTTTACCGTTACCTCTATCGGGTCAATGTGTCTTCAAAGCGCGGTAAATTCATTCGGCACGGCAACTATTGCAGGCTTTACCGCCGCAGGAAGGGTCGAGAATATTGCAAATATACCGCTGAGCGGACTCAGCGTCGGCACACAAACCTTCGTCGGGCAAAACTACGGAGCCGGAAAGTACGATCGAATAATTAAATCGGTTAAAAAAATATTTACGCTCAACATACTTCTTTCCGTCGCTTTAAGCGTTGCTCTTCTGACGGCAGGTATGCCTATAGTCAGGCTGTTTATGACAGAGCCTAATGAAGACGTCCTGTTTGCCGCCCGTAAATATCTTATCGCCACGGCGGAGTGCTTCAGTCTTGTCGCGGTGCTGTTCGTTTTAAGAAACACTCTGCAGGGTCTCGGCTTTACGTATGCAAATGCGGTTGCGGGTGCCGGCGAGCTGATAGGAAGAATATCAATAGCGCTTATTTTCACTCCGCTTATCGGCTTCAATGCAGTATGCTACGCAGCCCCTGCCGCATGGTTGCTTGCGGACATCCCGCTTGCGATTATATATTTAAAAAAGAAGAAGAAATTTAAGGCGTTAGCAATGCGAAATATGAATACAACAGCGGATATATAGCCCTTGAAATTTCTTTATCCGCAAACGAAATAAAAAGAATTATCATTAAACAGTCTAGTAAATCTCGTTTTATAAGTATCGATTTTATAAAACATTATTTATATTGGAATAAGCCGAGAAAGGAAGCAAGGCTTTTCGGCAATGGATTTATATGCAAAAAACCAACACTTCCTTATGAACACTCAGCCAACGGAGCGAGATTTTTTGTTAAACACCGAATTTTAAAATTCGAGACGTAAGAATCGATAAGCGGTCGCGACATTTACGTTTGCTTTTTTGTAAACCCAAACAGAGTCCCTTGACAAAAAGCAAAGTCCAATGCTTAATATTTTTTGCAGCACAAGCTCACTTTTGCCCTGTTGCGTATTAACCGAGCGATAATTATTTAAAATGAGGTGCCTTTATGAAAAAATATAATATAACGACATTGATTTTAATGATATTGGTTTGTCTCGGACCGCCGCTGAATCTTTTATTTGAGTATTTTGTTTTACATCAAAATCCGTCTCCTGTTTTGTGGGGTACAACGATTTTCTCGCTGACAGGCTTGCTGCTTTTCATCATCTACTATATAAAAATATTAAAGTAATAATGTGTTTGAATATGCAGCTTTGACCGTTACAGGTAAAACAGCTTCAGCTTAAAGAGGTGTTCATATGAAAAAACTATTATACGATATAGCTCCGTTTTATTTGTCCGAAGGGTGTATAGATGAGCTACACGCCCAAAAAATGATAGGAACGGCCGTATGTGCACCGGAGTCTTGTATAACTGAAATTCTAAACGAAGCTCTCTCTTTACTTTATAATTGTTTTTCCGGGATTGTTTTTATAAGGGCTGATGAAGAAACAATTTTAAAGACAGCCAACTATCTTAAGACGGATTATGATTATAAACAGATGAAGCCAACAGGTTTTTTGTCGTACAAATTGCCTGAGCTCTCATTTCCGTTGAATTCTGAAAATTTGCCCTACATTATAGATAATTTTGCTGATTTTTCTTCACTTGAAATTCATTTTGCCAAAAAAGAATCTATCAATTTTGTTTATGAAAGCGTTAAAAATCATCCGTATAAAATATCAGCTGAAAATTTATCTGATTTTGTAACAGAAAGATATGTGATTTTAAATAAAAGCGGAGATGCCGATGAGCTTGAATGTGTTGTAAAAGAGCCCTACATACAGGAGATTTTAGATATTATTTTGAAACATTTCAAATCGAATAAACAAACAAAATCTCACTCCGTAACGGAGTGAGATTTTTTGTTAAGCACCGAATTTTAAATTTCGGGACGTAAGAATCAATAAGCGGTAGCGAAGCTGATTAAACACCCGTGGTCTTACAGGTGCATCCTCAGAAACCGATTGCAGCCATCTTGCCGTCGTCTTGGCTTAAAAGCGGTACGGCAATATCCGCTACGGTTATAGATCGCATTTCGTCATCCGTCAAATGGTCAATGTCTGATTTTGCAAGTCGCGATGCCTGCTTTAATGAGGAAAGCTCAATCAAGTTTCTGACATATCTCCCGTTGCCGAAATCTTGTTTTTTTCTTGCGGCATCAAAAACTTCACCGAGCTTTTTATGCGCTTCTCCGGTAAACTTAAAGCCCGTTTTTTTGATCATCAAATCGGCTATATCTATAAGCTCATCGGTACTGTAATCGTCGAAGTTCACATGAAACGCAATCCTTGAACGCAAACCGGGGTTTTTATTGAGAAACTCTTCCATTTTATCGGGATATCCTGCAAATATAACAACAAGGTCACTACGGTTGTTTTCCATTTCCTGAACAATCGTGTTAATAGCTTCGTCGCCGTAAAGTCCGTTCCTGTCGTCAACCAAAGAGTATGCTTCGTCAATGAAAAGCACGCTGCCCTTTGCCATATTAAAATGCTTTTTGACAAGCGGCGCTGTCTGACCGACAAACTGCCCGACAATATCCGCTCTGCCTACTTCATAAAGATCGCCTTTGGTGAGGAGCCCGTTATCCTTCATTATCTGTGCAAACAAACGGGCAACGGTTGTCTTTGCGGTGCCCGGATTTCCCGTAAACACCATGTGCATTGACGGGCGGTCAGCCTTTATTCCTTTTTCCGCATAGAGCTTTTGCATTTTGAAAAAGCTTACCGCGTTTTCGATAACCTCTTTTGCATTGTCAAGACCGATCATTTCGTGCAGCTCTACGGCCGCATTTCCTTTCGGAGCTGCTTTTACTATCTCCGCTTTTACTGTTTTTACATCTTTATACTGAGCATAAACGACGGTATGCAGTTTCTCCGTATACCACTCATCAAACCAGCGGTTTAGTTCTGTAATATGGAAGCTTTTTCCGTCCTTGATATTGTTGAAAAGCTTGTCGTCGGCATCTATTTTGTTATCCTTTGCCCTTTCGGACAGATAAATCTCAGCACGTTCGGCATTTGCCATATCCTCTGTAATTTCAACTATCGGCACAGACGTCAGATTTGCAAGAAAAGAATCGCGTGTTTTTACGGAATCGAGATTCGTCCAGAAAACAGTCAATACAGATTGGCAGAATGTTTTTGCCGTTTCACAAATTCTCTCAATGCTATTACGGTTGTTTCGCGCAAACCGGTCGTTGCTTTCATCATCCGAGTGATACCTGACGATTATTGCACCGCCTCCGCAGCTTCTGTAAAGCGCTTCAAGGGCACTATCGTTAAAACTTTCATTTTCATAAAAGTCAACATAAGTATAACGCTTATTAAAAATTCGGCCGTTATCATACAGTGCTGAAATCAGCGAGCGCGAAAGTCCCTCTCTCGTTTCATTTAAGCGTGTTCTAAGGAAATAGTGAACAGGATGACCTATTGGAGCTTTAAGCATTTTGCCTGCATAAATCCTGTCGATTTCCGGAAGGAAGCTGTCTGAATACAGATGTTTTTTCGCCTCGTCGACAATTTTCTCTCGGCTTTTTAATTCAATAATGTTTTCACCGTATTTTAAGCTGTTAAAACCGTGTTGATTTAATAAAGGAGTTATGCCAAATTTTTCGGTGAGATCTTCGTCATCTCTTATAAAATTTGCATATTCTGCTATTCGGAGATTATCCCTTAGTCTATCAAAGACCTGTTCTTCGATAGAGTTGTACTCCGTCTTGAAATTGCATAATTTCATATAATTATCGAGGACACTTTTTATATTGCCGCGCTCATTTATAATCGCTCCGAAATAGATAACATTATTATTGCCGGTGCTTATGGCAAAAACATAGTCTTTTTTATCCGACTTGATATAAAATGTCTGTGATAGGCTCCGCATATTATCAGCAAATTCATCAAAAACGTCCGACTTTTTTCTCGGAATTTCAACATCCGAAAGAACGGTAGCTTCAATTTTGTAATATCGCATAATAAACCTCCAAAAACAAATAACTGACTTCCGGCTTTTTCTTACGCATATATAATATCATTCGAGATGTACCTTTTTAAGTACATAAAATATCCTGTAAATACATATGGCTTTTGCTGTCTTGCATTCTTTTTTTGATAAACGATAAGTACAAAATCCTACTGTGCCAAGCCCGACGAACTATATAAATGTCTTTCCGATCAACAGCAAGTAACTCGCTTACGTTAATAATCATATTTCAGGATAGCTGAATTTCTAAAACATGCGGAGCGTGGCTCACCAACGAAATCTACAATCATTATAAAAACGGTTTTCTTAATGATTATACAGACAAAATTAAAAAGCTTGTCACCGAGTCGGCACTTTTTATAAATGATTTTCTTATCTTTCTAATTGATTTTTTATGCTCTAACGGTAAATCTTGCGACTTTGCCCCACGGTGGAGTTACATCTTGATTATTTATAAGCCAGAGAACAGGAATATCGTTTGCAAGTTCCTCTTTAGGAAACGGAGCATAACCGTCGGTCAAAATGATAATACAGTTTGGCTCTTTTTCTTTCATATGTTGATTGACATATTCAAAAATAATTTGAAAATCCGTTCCGCCTCCGCCTGCCGGTTTTATAACATTAAATTCCTCAAACGATGAAAACGGTTTCGGCTCAATAATCGCCGCATCAAAAAAGCCGAGCCAGCCTTGCAGTTTTCCGTCATATTGGTCAATCGCACCTTTTATTTCGGAATAAGCGGTGGTCATATCATTGTCTGAAATTGAACCGGAGGTGTCTATGAAAAACAATATATCACTAACATTATCGTTTTTGCCCATTTCATTAAAATCCGGAAGGAAGAACGGACTGTCTTGAAATCTTCTGTCCGGTGGAGAAAATGAATAATCGCAAATTTCTTCCTGAATAAAATCGTTCAATATCGTTCTCCAGTCTGTTTGCGGTTTTTTTAATTTTTCAAGCATACGCTGTGCAAACATCGGAAGCGTTCCTCTGTTGTTTGAAGCATCACGGACTTTAATAGCTTCGCAACACTCTGCGAAATTCTTTACCCAAACATCTCTCAGCTTGCTGTCTTCTTCAAATTTTCCCCATTGAGAATGGTCGTCCCATCTCTTGGCATTTGATTTTTTGTTTCCGCTGTCAAAATTCTTTTGCTTGCTCTGTAACATCTCGTAAACTTCTTCGGCTGTATAAAGATAACCTTCCTTTCCGTCAGGAGCAATGTGCATACTTTCGCCGTATGTTGACAGGGTTATACTGCTTGGCTTATCATTATTTTCGTGCATAATAGTTGAGTTTATCACTATATCAGAGGCAATATTATATCGTTCATTATCTTTATCCTCACCTCTTAAGCAGTGTTGCAAAACAACATGAAGTATCTCGTGCATCATAACAAAATCCAACTCTTTATCGGTAAGTTCTTCCAAAAATGTCGGACTGAACGCAATACGCACTCCGTCGGTATAGGCAGTTTCGCAACCCTCATCAATAGAATAAATCATATGCATTAACAGCAAACCGTAAAAGCCGTGATTACACAGAATACGCATTCGTGCCAAAAGAAGCCGATTGATATACTGTCTCACTTTTTTGTTAGATATTTCCATTTAACAACTTCCCTTTCGAGTTCAGCCATGCAGAAAATTCGGGGATATTAAGAAGCTTCTTTCTGTAATCCTTTTCTATATACATATAGTCTTTAAGCAAAACCGTTGAAAAATCGGGAGTCATTTGTTGGGCATATATTATCGAATTTGCTATGCGCTTCATATCATCTCTATACTCTCTGGCGTAAGCAGTCATAGAAGCACACAACGCATACATGGCATCCGTGCGTGTAGGCATTGGGGGCTGTTTTCCGTCGAATATTTCTTCTATATCGGGCAGGTCCTTATACACCTTTGACCATGTTCTGAATTCAATGGCAGGTCCAGACCCGATTACACCGGCTATCAATGAATACATCTTGTCAACATCTGAATTGACATAATTTAAAATGTTGCTCACCATCTCCCACGAACGAGGTGTTGCAAACGCAAGGTCGTCGGCATTAGAATCAAAATTCATAAGACGCTCACGATTAAAAGTAAGAAATCCGACAACCTTTTCGTTTATTCCACTTTGAATAGCCCACTGTTTCCACGAATTGAAACTGCCTTCAACCTCAATGTGCAAAAGTCGGTTGGCAAGTGCTTTTGGCATCTTAAATGCCACGGATTTGTCGGTTGTTCTGTTGCCGGCAGCAATGACTATGCAGTTTTCGGGAAGTTTATGTTCTCCAACTGCTCTGTCAAGCGTAATCTGATATGCCGCCGCCTGAACAGATTGAGGTGCTGCTGAAATTTCATCAAGAAAAAGGATGTTGACAATGCTGTCACTTTCGTCCATTTGAAAAATTTGCGGTTTTAGCCAAACGGCAAGCGTCTTGTCTGCATTTGAAGTCGGAATACCACGCAGGTCAATCGGATTAAAAAGGAGCAACCGCACATCGGTGATATGTACCTTTTTTCCTGTTTGACTCTCTATTTCTTTTCCAATCTGTCGAACAGCCTGTGATTTGCCGACACCGGGCGCTCCCCACAGCATAACTGACGGAAATTTTCTGATAGGCACATTTGCATTGATTATATTACAATATGCCGTTGTCAGTTCATCTACAAGTCTGTTAATATTCATCTGCGGAATATTTGCATTTTTTATTTGTTCTTTTCCGCTCACTTTTTGTTCACCCCTAATTCATCATCTATTTCTGCAAGCTTTTCTTTTAATTCGGCAATAACATCCGCATAGTTTTCATCATTGCCAAGTTCCTTTTTAATGCCTTTTTTGCGCTCACCCATATTGAATAATTGCTTTTGCTGATTTTCTATATGCTTATCAAGATTGTTCAGATAGTTATCGATTCTGATTAAAACGCCAACCTCTGTATCGCCGAGTTCAACATAATATTTGCCCTCCCGTTCTAACCAAACAAACGGCTTTCCCTTTGCCATATTTGCAGGCAGAATAATCTTAAATCCGCAATATTCGAAGGCTGTCCTTTCTTTGATTTGTAATTCATTGTTTTTGACTGCATTAAACAGTGTTTCACGCAACAGCTTTCTTTTTTCCGCTTCTTTGTTTTTGTCAGCAGAGGTCACCGCAACCGGCACGTCTTTGCGATATTGGTCATAATAATGCTTGTCCTGCATTGCCTTGTTGATAAGCTCTTTCTGATGAAGCATTTTTGACGGAAGCTCTTTAAGTTCTTTATCGAGCCGAATTCGTGTTTCAACTAATTTTCTCTGCAAGGTATAATAGCGAGAAAGTTCGTTTGCTGTTTCAACACGCTTTTTAACAAGCGGATTACCTACTGCAAGAGCCTTAATTTCTGCATAATTCAAAACGGTATCCTCAATATCACTACCTTCACGCTCTGTGTACGAGCCTGACAACAAGCTTGTAATAAATCTCTGCTTTGTTTCGAGAAGTTGCCACGAATACGCATCAAAGCTTCCCTCGGTGATATAGCGGAATATTTGAACTTTTGGATTTTGATTTCCTTGTCTGAGTATTCTTCCTTCACGCTGAGTCATATCAGCCGGTCGCCATGGAACATCGAGATGATGAATGGCTATCAGTTTATCCTGAACATTAACTCCGATACCGAGTTTGAATGTTGAACCGATTAAGACACGAATATCGCCGTTTCTCATCCTTTTGAACAATGTGTTTCTTTTTGCCTCAGTTGTTGCATCATGGACGAACGCAATTTGCGACGGCAATATGCCTTTTTCAATCAACAGCCGTTTGAGTTCGTCATACATATTGAAACTCGATTTAGGCGTTGATGTGTCACAAAAGACAAGTTGCGTTCCGTCGGTTTTTAGATAAATATCAAAAATATTTTCGGCACATCGATACACTTTAGACTGCTGTGTAAATGGCTCGTTCGGGTCAACCAACCTTATATCAAGTGCAGCTTTACGACCGTCTGTTGTGATTTTAAGCATATTATCAACGCTTCTGTTAACAAAGCCGGCTCTGACATCATCCGCGCGAGAAGAAATAAGATCCAAATAATTTTCAAAGCTTAGCGTTTTACCGATAAGCGCATCCGAATAGCCATCAAACGCAGGGATTCCGTTAACCTCGTCCATATGATGAAAATCGGCAATCTGTGAAAACAGCGTTGTCAGCTCCGGCAGATTATGAAATTTTGAAAATCTTGTGGCAAGGCGGTAGCTTGAGGTATCAACATCTATTTCAAACTCAGTTGATTTTTCGGCAAACATACCTGTCCAGCTGTCAAAGTTCTGCAAATCAAGAAGTCCGAGTTCTCCGTTTTGTAGATATTTTTGCATAATAAACGCATCGGTTATTGAGTTGGTTATCGGTGTTCCTGTCGCCATAACAACTCCCCCTCCGCTTTTTTGAACTACACGAACCTTATCAAGCATATCTTTGCATTTTTTTGAGCCGCTGCGAGTAATTCCAAGCACATTGTCCGATTTGGTTTCGATAGGCACATTTTTGTAATTGTGTGCTTCATCAACATAAAGACGACTTATACCAAGTTCATCAAAGAAAACGCCGCAATCAATATTATCAAGCGTGGTCGCAAGTTCGACAAGTTGCTTCCCCAATTTTTCATTTTTCTTTCTAAGACTCTTGGTTACCTTTTTCGAATCACTCAGTAAGTCATTTACTTTTTCTTTCATATCCCGAAGCTCATCAATGTAAAAATCTTGCGAAAGCGGTATCTGTTCGAAGCAGCTGTAAGCCATAATGATGCCGTCAAATTCTTCGTCCCTGATTTTTTCAAGCACCGTATCTCTCTTTGAAGGAACGAAGCTTTTGGGTTCAACAGTCAAAAGCCTTGCATTAGGATACATTTCAATAAAGATTTTTTGCCATTGACCGACAATGTTGTTTGGAACAACATACAAATTCTTTTTGGATAGTCCCATTCTTCTGAGTTCCATACCGGAAGCAATCATTATATAGGTTTTTCCGCTTCCGACATCGTGAGCAAGAAGTGTATTCGGTGTGAAAATAATTCTTGCAATTGCATTTTTTTGATATGGAAAAAGAGTTATATTGGGAGATAAATCCGGAAAAGTTAAGAACGAACCGTCAAATATTCTCCTGCGAACACAGCTGTATTTGTTTTCAAATATGGTTTCCAAGCGTTTCTTACGCTTTTCGTCTTTCCACACCCAATCCTGAAACTCTTTAATCATTTTCTGCTGTTTTTCAAGTGCGAGCAAAGTTTCCTCTTTATTGATAACACGCTTTTTGCCCGAAGCATTTATCTTGCAAGCAACCTCGTTCTTTACGGCAATCGTTTTCATATTAAGCGTTCTTTCGAGAATATATAAGGCCTCAAGTCGAGAAGTACCATAAGAGTCTGTATCTGTCACGCCATGTCCATAGCGAGTTTTTTCCGGTATTTCCCATGTCCCTGTGAGCTCGTCATGTTTTACAGAAAGGTATTCTTGTGTGCTTTTACTGTTACTCCAGTATTTTGCTTGTCCGCCAAAAAGATGCTCAATGAAATCATCAATAACATCTGACGGCACCCACGGCGAACCAAGAGTTATATAAATATCCTCAGTTGCAACAGTCGGCGGAAGAACCGACTCAATAGCCTTGACATTATCTTTAAAATATCCGTTATACTTTTTGTTTGCCTTTTTTGCCTCTTTCCACTTTTGCATAAGATTGCCGGAAAGATATTCATCGGCTGTTTCCCAACCCTGATAAAAACACTCGTTCCAAGTTAACGGATTTTGATAAATTGAACCTTTCAGAGTGGTTATAACGGTTTTGTAATCACTGCCTGTAACCGATGCAATGAATTCAATATCGACCCTTCCGAGAGTGGTCAAGGATTTTACAAGTGCGTCTGAGATACTTTCGATATATATTCCGGATGCGCGCTCATCCGCATTAAAAGGATTGTTCCAGTCAAGTGGAAGATCCATACAGGTTACTTCTTTAATATGTTCCTTCTGCTTACGGATTTTTTCTTCTTTTTCTCGCTTTTCATCTTCTTCTCGTTGCTTGCGTTCGGCTTCTTTTTTCTTTTCAACAGCTGCTTTTTTCATGAGCTTCAAATCATCAAATGCAATTTGGAGCGATTCAACGGCGACATCTATATCTTCCATGGAAAGTCTATCGCCAAAATCCTTTAAGTTTTGAAAAAACTCGTCCAATATATTCTTTGTATCACTGCTGCTCATATTGTCACCACCTTAACAGGAGTATACAAAAACAAGTGGGACAAAAATAGGCCATCCGCTTTATTGAAAACAACACCGAACACTTTTTTGCATATAAAAGCACCACGATAAAAAGTATCGTGGTGCTTTTATATTTATATTCAATTTCTGAATTCTTCCATATCGTCAAGGCGGAGGAGGACAGGCTCGGTTTTGCCGTCTGCTGCGCCCATATCAATATCAATCCAAGTTCTTGTTTTGATTATTTTATTGCGATATTGTTCGCCGTAATTCATTGTCGGTGTATGACCGAAAACGGTTATAATATCGTCAAAATATTCATCGCCAATTTCAGGCCAAGCCCAAATAAAAGCATCGGCAGGATAGTCGCTGATTTTTTTGCTCTTTTCAAACTCATCAATGCCGCTGTGGCAAAGGAAATAATCCTTTCCGCCTGTCGTAACAGCTTCGTACAGCGGGCAGTCACGCAGATAATCGAGAATATCACAAACCGTTTCGGGCGATTCTTTGTTCAGTTTTGCAAGTGATTTCAGCGTAACGTCACCGCCGTTGAGCTGATAATTTGATAGAATTTCTATTTTTTCGCTGTCAAAATCAGCAATGCTGTCGTCAGTGATTTCATCAAACAAAAACTCGCAAGAAAGCAACATTGCCTCGTGATTACCGAGAATAAACTGAACATTAGATTGGGAGAGCAACCACCGCAAAATCCCAACACCGCCGTCGCCGTTTCTGTCAATCACATCACCGAGTATGTAAAGAAAATCATTTTCGCAAAACCCGGCTTTTTTAAGCAATGTTTTTAATTTTTCAATAGGATAACCGTGTAGGTCGGATATAACATAGGTCATACTTCTTCCTCGCAAATTTTCAAGCATAATGCAAAAAGATAGATACAATTCGTTTAGTCCTATATAATTTTTAATATCATCTATACTGATGTACTCTTTTTTATCATAGTCCCAAATTCAAATATTTTGATGTTCGATATTATATAATATATCATTATATCATTGGAAATTAATTATTTTCAAACATCATATAATTTCAAGGCATTAACCATATCCTGCTTGCACATATCGACAAGCTCTTTCGGTTCGGTGATTTTGATTTGGCTTGCGTACAGTCTTGCCCAATAGCGGATGTCATTTTCATTAACCTTAACGCTTGTAAGCACATTGCCGTCGCCGATATCAGCGAAATTAACATTCGCTCCGAACGAATCAAGTACGTCTGAAATTAAATATTTAGGCATTTCAAATTTTGCCCTGATTGATTTGCCGCCGAACATAAAGATATGCTCCTGCATATACTTTGCAACATCAAGACCCACAAGCCCCTCAACCTGTTTTTTAGGCTTTCTGGGTGTGTCTAAAATTTCAATATTACTGATTCTGTCAATACGATAATGAGAAAGATTATCGTACTTATCGTAATTGCAAATAAGATAATATTTACCGCCGTTCGCCACCATAGTATATGGATTGATTATATATTCTCTGACATCGCCGTTTTTGTTTATACGGTGATGAAGTTTTTTATCGACACCGTATTCGTTATAGAGAAACTTAACCTGTAAGCCATTTGAAATCGCCTCGTCAAGCACCTCTATAGTGTAAAATAATTCTTTGTTAATTTCTCTGTCGGCTGCTTCATAGAACCGAATATTTGCCGTACTGAATTTAAAATATTTATTTGATAAATCCTTGAGTTTAACAAGCAGTTCCTTTTTATTTGCCATCGGAATGCTTTTTGAGAACAGAACCGAGTCCATAAGCAGCCGAAGCTCAGAATCCGTAAATACATTGTTGTAATAAAAGCCGGTTAAAATTTCGCTTTTCTCAATTTCTCCCGTTGAACGATTTGGGGTAAAACGAATTTTGGTTGAATATTCAATGTTGTATGAGCCGTCATTGATTAAATCTTCAAGATTAGCTTTGACCGCTTTCCTATCAACCGTCATATCGTATTCGCTTTCAAGCCGATTTTGAATTTCTCTCTGCGTCATAGGATGCTCGGCATCGGTGTTTCGCCTTAGTATATCGTAAATATACATATTCATCATTTTCTTTGGTCTGCTTCCAAGCATAATATTCACCTCAAACTTATTTTATATCTTATGCTCACATTATGCAATAGGCTATGCGACTTTTTCAGTACATAAGTTTCGCCGCATTTCATTCTAATAACACTTTGATAAATCATTTGTACCGTTTTTCGTTCATAAAGACCTTTATAATTTACAAAAACAGTATGCTAAATATCTGATTTAATATTTATCAAAAAATTAGAAAGCAAGGTATATATAATGAAAATTTGGCTGGACGATATAAGACCTGCTCCAAACGGTTATATTCATTGCCACAGCGTTAATGAAGCAATTGAATTGATTAAAACCGCAAAAGAACCGATTGAACAACTTGACTTAGATCATGATTTAGGCGACTATGCTTTTGACGGCGGTGACGGAATTAAATTGCTTGACTATCTTGCAGAAACCGAGCAATATTATCCTGTCAAGTTGCACACAATGAATCCGGTCGGCAGAGAAAATATGCAACGACTTATTAATAGATATTGGAAATGAATTAATCACTAACGATAAAAGAGGTTTGCCCTTCAATCGGAGCAAACCTCTTTTTATATTTGCCTTGATTTAATCTTCCCAACTGATACAGTTAAGTAAACCGCCGTATTCGGCAATTTCATTTATATTAACCGGAATAATTGTTTTATCAAAAATGTTTTTTGCTTTATTTATTGCCTCGTTATCCGTGTCAACGCCGAACACCGGCAGGAATATAGATTTCTCCGTTGCTAAATAATTAAGATAACAACCGACGGCACTGTCACCCTTTGAGTAAAAATACGGAAAATCAATAACATTAAATCCGTAATTTTGCAAAGACTTTTTAACTTTCGTTTCAAATCCATACGGCGACAGCGGAGCATTTGTTACAACCGTATTTTCATCAACAAAACGTACCATACCGTCGGCATGTCCTGTCATATCGCTTTTGAGCGATGGAATGATTGTTAAACTTGCTTCGAGCAATTTTTCAAGTTTGGCTGCGAGTTCTGATTCACTTATGCCGTGATTTTCCGAAAAAACTCTGTCGCTTATGATAACTTTTTCTTTGGACGGAGAAAAGACCACATTCCCACCGTCTAAATTTATATCGGAATAAACAAGGTTATCGACCTTAAAGCTCGGTGCAATATCGGTTTTGAAATTCGTTCTTAATTGCGGATCGTCTGCAAGATAACTCGGCTCGTATCGAAATGATACATATTTGCCCGACTTTGTTTTCACCGGCATAAAATCCCGCAGCCAAATATCATTTGTATTATTTAATAATTTATATTTTATATTAAATAAATCAAGTGCGGCGAACATTCTGTCCGCCGCAGGTTTGTATTTTGGTGTTTTTAATTTAGATGAAAAATAGAGCATTAGTTTAGATCTTTCAAAATATCATTTATAGCATCCGGTATCCATCCGAATACATTTTTACATCTTTTTTTATAATCGCTTTCCGTGAGATTTTGAGTAGAGATGTTTTTATAATTTTGCATTTCTTCTTTTACTAAAGGCATTAAAACTTTGTGTGCAAATGTGAAATTATATTTATCGTTTCCTAAAGCATCAAACGAGAACATTGCTAATGCTTTTGTTTTATAGCATGGTTTAGTTATTCCGACACGTTCAGCATATTTAATTTCATGGCTTTCAGGCGAATTCTTTTTTACTAATACATCTTTTTTATTTTCTAATTCGGATTCGCTTTTATCGTTAGCAGTCAAAAAATCATAAATACCTGTTTGTGTACTGAACTCTCCGTTAATAAGCGTTGCTTTCAACAGAAATGATAGGTAAAAATCATCGGAATTTGAAAGGCATATGTCAAATCCGCCATAACCTTTATTATGAAAATATAGTTGTCCAAATCTGTTTTTTTGCTTATCATCCAAGTGCGTATTGCAATCAGCAAATTTATTTTGACTATAATAATATGCTTCAACCCATAATGGCTCTATTTTTATTCCATCAACTATAATCTCATATTCTGTTATAAGTGCTTTACCAATATCTTGTAATATTTTTTCTTGCTTTTTCTCATCATTTTCTTTTTCTAAATTTTCGACTAATTTTTTCAACTCATCCATCTTAATTGTCTCCTTTTATTTTTTCTACATTATACTACACTTTATAATAAAACCTAAGTTATAAAAAATAAAAATATTACACTACAAGCATCAATCCCAAATTCTAAATATTATAACCGGTCCGGCATCGTTGATTTTCTCTTCGCCGACGGTAATTGAATAATCCTCGTAAGGCTCGACCGAGGTTGTCCAAACGCCCTCTCTTTTCTTGAGTTCATCGACAAGCTCACAGGTCGGAACAGCACTTAAATCAAAACTCATATAAATTCCCCCTTCGCTTATTTGCTTTCATTATAGCAAATCGTATTTTTTCGTCAACTGCCATCCGAGGCACTTATCTCGCCGTTTTATACGAACGACCGCATAACACCCACATATTTATCTTTTTTCTGGATTGCTTCCGATCATAATATCTACATCGAATTTATGATACATATTATGCAATAGTTTATGGTCCTTTTTTCGGACATAAAACATTTTTTAAAGCTGCATATTATTAAATTCTTCATCATTTATCTTTATTGAATCAAAGGTATAAAAATTATCAAGGCTTTGCACCGAAACTCTTGACGGGGTATCGTTAATATAATTCCACACACTCCAGTTTTCAAAGCGCGCTGTATTATTTGAAAACGAAGTAATGTACAATGCCTCCATAGGCAGAATTTTTCCTAACACGTAAACATCTAATTTATGCTGCGGATAAAACAAGCAATCATCATTTGCGCTTTTGTATTGTTCAAATGACGACAAGGTTGAAACGATACAAATTTCCTTATCAAAAGCAAAATCATAAAAGTATTTCAACACATCAATTTGTAATTTTGGGCTGTATTTTTTAAGCAAGCCCTCAAGATACGGAATGTAGACAATATCTATATTCAAATCGAGAATTTTTGATTTAATATCCTCTGTAAAAGCAATTATGTTATCATCGGGCATACACTCGCAAAAATAGAGCTTTTTATCATCAAACCAAAAAAGGTTGTTTTGGTGATCCTTTCGTCCAACAGCCTTTAAGAAATTGCGAACAATTGCATTAGAAAAAGGCGATATAATTAAAACTCGTTTGCCTCCGTTAACGGCTTCGATAACAAAACTGTTCACCATTCTTATAAGATATGTATTAAATTCATCGGTACAAAACAACTTAAACATATCTTTTTCAAATATGCAAAGCTCATCTAAATCATTGCTACTCGTTTTTGTAAGATTTTGATTTTGTTCTTCCTCAAACGGGTTTAAGTATTCTTTAATACGATCGGTGAAAGGAGTTATTGCGGGTAAATTGTTGAGATACTGTTTGTCGGCATCTAAATCTTTAATTTCAAAGCTGTTGCAATTATCAATAAATTTTTTTGCCATTTCAATTATATGATCGTTTTTTGAGCGATTCATAATTTCTCCTCCGTTTTGCTTAATCTAAATAACATTTATAATGCTTGCAGTAATCCATCTTAATAATCGGTTCGCCCTCAATTTTAAACGTTTCTTTTATGCTTGAAATAAACTCGTTTGATATATCTGGATTCATATAAACAATCGCTTTGTTTTTAGTTCCTTTGACAACTCTGCCACGAGGGTAGTAATTATACGGCTTGTTGCAATTTTGGGGCTTAACATATTTCCACAGTTTTTCGTGATTATATGTGTCGGCGGATTTTGCAATGCCGTCGGGATATTTACTTTTGTCAAACGGAATTGCAAGCAACTTATTATCAATTAGCCAAAACACGCCTTGCTTCATATCATCACCCTTTTTTGATGTGATTATATAAAATGCTATGTGCCGAATTTCGGGCATAATAAAACACCACAGTAATTTCTCACTGTGGTGTTAATGTTATATTAGATTTTTCAAATATGGTTTGTAATTTTCAGCATTAAAACCACATCTCGCAGAAGGATGACGAAGCCCATAAACGTGAACATCTCTCTTTAGCATTGTTTTTGCATTTTTATGTTGTTCACCTTTTAAATAAACACAATGACTTATAAAATCTCTTTTTTTGCCCACAAACAAATTACCGTTATCTAAATCAGGTTGTTTTTCAGCAGCTGTTTTATTTTTGGAACAACTCGGCAGATTATTATAAACTGCTCTACCGAAAACACATACTATATCAATTTCATTTTTATTTATAAATTCAAATAATTCATTATTGTATTTTTCTTTATTGTTTTTAATTAAAATTTTTGCTTTTGAATCACCTATACCACACAATCCGTCAACATAGTTTGCAAAATATACATTATTCCAAAAACTTTCAAATTCATCATCAACATCCTTTACATTTTCAAAAAAGCATTTAGCAATTTTATGAAAAAATTGATATTTCTTTTCACCTGGATTTGAATAAAAATTTTGAACTACTGAATCAGTAGTAAAATCATTATACCCATCTTTATCATAATGCGACTCTCCTAATATAAGTATTCTTTTACTTTGATGTTTTGCATTTTTACCTTCATAAACACCTTTAAACATTTTCATCACCCACCTAATAATAACAAATCAAACAGCTAATTACAACATTCATCAATCCTTACCGCTGAGCACATCGGCTAAGGCATCGCCGTTTTCTTTTGTGCCGAAGCAGTTAATTCCTTTGAATGTGCACCACGCTTTGCATATTGAATTTTGAAATGCGTTTCAGAAAAAAATAAAAGGCAGAGATTAGCTCTGCCCTTGGAGCTACTGGCCGGACTTGAACCGGCGACCTGCGCATTACGAAACAGGTGAAAAAATATAAAACACACTCAAAGCAACAAAAAACAGCCATTTCTTTTATACATTGAAATGACTGTTTTTTTATTTAGCGCTGTGTTTTTATCCCGTTTTCCGTTTGTAAGTGGTCAATAAATGGTCAAAAACATAATAACACATTTCTCAATGCAATTAACCTTTATCACTTACACAATCGTAATATGAAATTTATTGTAATTGAATCTAATGTATGATAAATACGAAAAAAGAGGCAGAAACATGGAGTTTAGCAAATATCAATTTATCGGAAAACTGAATACATAATTCCTTGAAATAGAATTTGGTAAGCTTGCAACAAATGAACTGATTTTAACTGACGTACGGGCTGAGCATATCAAAGAAAGACATGCCCAAGATTACAACTTATTTCATAAATGCGTTTATGATGTAGTAATATTACTGATGTTATTTTAAGGGACTCAAAGAATCAAAACACGGTTTTTTACATAAAATATATTGAGGAAACGCACTTAAATATTGTCATAAGGTTATTGTTTGAAATCGAAGGCAATGATAAAAAGAATTCAATTATCACTTCTTATCAATTATGTACAAAGACCTTGAAGCGTTTGAAGAAAAATAACAACAAGGAATAATTCTGCTATAATAAAGATACAATAAAGGTGGTTTGGAAGTAAAGATTGTGCTGCTACGCACCCCTTGGGTCAAAAGAAATGTGGAATTGGCACACCACCGTAACCATCAAAAAAGCAATCCGGAATTAATTGCCGGATTGCTTTTTTGTTTAAGTTTTTTTATTGTTGAGTATGGAAAATGCAAAAAATACTAATCCTCTAAATATTTGTAACTAATCTCATATTTTAACTACATTATAACTATCTCCAAAGCAATATGATAATATCCCATCAACGCTGTCATAATCATTATTTATTCTATCATAATAATCCTCAGGAGTAAATTCAATTTCACCTGAACTTGATATTATCAAATCACTAAACATAACATATAAATATTTTGTTTCTTTTTTGTCATCCCAAGTCTCGTATGTATATGAATATATCAAGCAAAGATTATTATGACAAGAAATATATTTTGTTCTATCTTTTAGATCAGTTATATAGGCAGAATTTAATTTGAAATCGGAATAATAGTCATAATCGCCATATTTTTTATTAATCAAACTCTTTGCATAATCAGCAAATTTACTAAATTCTTCCTCAGAAATAGTTGATGACTTTGTTGCATATTCGCCTAAATTGCTGAATGTATATTCTTTTTGAGATACCCCTATATAAATATCATACTCATCCGTCAAGTTATAATTTGAGCATGAACAATACATAGTTACTGTTTCGCCGTTTTTATAATTATGATATGAATTTGTATCATCGTCAAAATAAAACTTAATTTTTGCAATAATATAATCATCTTTTTCAATAGCGATTGTATCTTCACTATAGTATGTAACTTTAAAGCCATCCAATCCTTCTATATTTTCATTTAGATCCTCATTTACTCGGCATCCGGCACTTGCATATCCATTTGCATTATCATGAATAAATGTTACATAATCAAACGGATCAAAAGCCTTCACTGTTTTTAATCCATCAATTTCATATGTATACGAACAGCCTGAAAGTTCAATAGTAACATTATTAAACATATAATTTTCTTTAGTATTAACAGTAACACATACTGAGTCGCCATTACTTATATTGTCACTATTATCAACTGAAAAGTCAAATGAATCTACATCAAAGAAATCATAAAAGTCTAAATATCTTTTTTCATACTTTCTCTTATGACTTAATTGTTCATCAATATCTCTTTTAAGAGAATCCCAATCTATAATATTTTTCAAATCACTTGTTTCTAATGAAGCATATTGGTTGTATCCATATATACGCAATCCAGGACCTTCCGTATAATTTGAATAATACATTGCCACCTCACTACGTTGATCATATTCATCGTAATCAATATCAGTTTGAATATTTTGATCTGTACAAATATTATTACTTATATAATCATTTAAATTTATTTTTATCGGCCCATTAGATTTTGCTACAATAACGATAACAACGATTATCAATACAAAAATAACACTTAAAACAATTGCCGCAACTTTTCTGTAATCGTTCAAAATGCTGTTATGATTATCATTATTAGAATTAACAGTTGAAGCGTTATTATTTGAATGCTCTGTGAATTCTTTTTTTGAAGAAGAAATATCATCCGCCTCGCTATAAGGAGGCAACTCAATATCAGTATTGTCATTATTGCCTTTAAATGGCTCTGAAATTTCTTGCTTTTCGTCATCTATGATTTTAGAACATTTTAAACATCTATGAATATCTTTGGATTGTACATTTCCACAATTTGGGCATTTTGTACTATAATCCTCATTGATATCTGTAGGCTGATTTCCGATTGTAGTTTTCACATCACTTGCTTCACCACATTGAGGACATTGAGGATTCTCTACGTCATCATAAAAGAATCCACATTTACCACACATTTTATACATAATATTTTCTCCTTATTTTGACAATAACTTCCGTTTTCTTATTAATGCAATCACCGACGAAGCAGATGCCTTAACACTGTTTATATCACCAGACATAACCGATTGGCTAAGCGCATCCAAACTAAAGCCTATTGAATCATCAATTGCCATTACTTGAAAGTTGCTTGAAGTCGGGCAAGAATTTAATTCATTACACACACTTTTTACATACTTTTTAATTTCAATATCAGTTGTACTGTTAAAAATCATCTTTGCTTTAAGCGACAAGTTTTTCACCGAATAAACTTCTTGTGAATGCTTTACTTCTTTTTTTGCAGTTGCTTCGTCTATTTGAAATAGCTGAAGTGTAAAAAATATCATTATCACAAATAAAACCATTTCAATAATCAAAGCAATTTTCCATTTATCAAAATCGCAAATCACAAAAATCAAACCGATTACAAATTGCACGGAAAAAAATATTCCTGTAACAGTTCCGCTTGTTGTGCCAAAAAGATATGAACTTTGTGAATTTGGTATGAATAACGGGACGGCTATCAACATTACATATGAAAGTATTATAGAAGCAAACCCAATCCAACATGTGGTTCCGTGTTCAGTTCCTCCTATCACAAAAAACAAGGATACAAAAGCAACTGGAAACAATATTCCCGAAATAATTTTATATATATTGCTTTTCATAATCAGCCACCTACATTTTTGACATTATTTCAGTCAATTTTTCATTATACACTTCCTGCGTAATCAGATCTAATTCAAGCATTTGCTTAAGTTTTTTTAATGTCTCTACCGGATCAGACTGAGATGTTTCATCTGATTGCTGTTGTGTTGTATTGGTATGTTGGGTATTATTTTGATTAATTCTGTCAAGAGGATTATCAACATTTGATCCTTGGCTAAATCCGCTTGAATTATTAAACATTCCGTTTGTCATTGAACTGAATGCTCCTCCCATTCCGATTCCTGCTCCGATTCCTGCTCCCATTCCGGCAAGATTAGTAGGATTATTGGCAACATCTTTCATCAATTCAAATTGTTTTTGTCTTTCCCAATTATCACCAAGAATTCCCATAACTCCTTTTGATGAAATTGCATCTTCAAGTTTTTGTCTATTTTCATTATCAACAACATCAATCGACTCAATTGTAAAAACTTGCAGATATATTCCATATTCATCAAAAATACCTGAGATGATTTTTGACAATTCATTTGCAATTACTTCCTGTTGTGCATTGATTCCAATTAATTCTTCACCGCTATTTTTTATTGCTTTGGCAAGATTTGATTTGATATGCATTAAGAATTGACTTCTAAAAAAGTTTGTTAATTCAGCCTGCGTTGTCAAAAAAACATTATTGCCAATCATTAAGGTCAAAAACTTTGCAGAGTCTTCGATTGAAACCTTATATGAACCACGAGCCTGTACATCACAAGCAATTTGAAAAATAGGATCACGAACCTGAATCGGAGAATCTGTTCCCCAATAGATTTCCATTGAAACAGCTTTTCTGACAAAATATACAACACAATTAAAAGTAGAAATTCCACCTGAAAAAGCGTTTCGTAATCTACTAATAAAAGGATAATTGTTCGTGTTGAGTTTATATGTACCACTGGTAAAAACTTGCTCTATATTTCCTCCGTTAATAAAGATTGCTTCTTCGCCCGGCATTACAATAAGAGTTGAATTTGTATTAAAATCCTCCTCAGGCTGTCTCCATAGCAAAAGTTCACCTGGTCCTGAATTTTTGATTACATCTGTAAAATGCTTTTTGCCGCCAACATAAGCGGCTTCATTAGGATTTTTGTTGTTGAATAATCCCATAATTAATCCTCCGTTATTTTTTCTCATAAATTCTATCTTTAAAGAATTCCGCCCAATAAGGATTCTTTTTATCAAATATTTCTTTTTGCTCAGGTGTTAGTTTGTACGGATAATCCTTAAACAAATTAAAAATTGTTATTCCATCAAAAGTAAAGAGCCTTTCACCAAGTTTTTCTGGATTTTCTATCCATCTGAATTCCATTAAATCATCTAACATAACCTTTTGTTCCTTTCATTTGATCTTGTTCTGCAGTATTTATATAACCAAGAATATTTTTAAATTCATTATTTTTAGACAATGAACTTACATTCATCATATAGCTTTTACTTGGTATTAAACGATCTGATTCGCATCCGAATCTGCATTTCAATATGTCATTGTTTAAACTATGCCAACCGTTTCCATCGGATTGATGCTGTAATTCTAAATATTCAAACTGATTATTATTATGTCGAATAATAGCCGCATGTTGACCTGATGCGAGATAATATTCTTCACCATCTTTAACACCGGATAGAAGCTGGCTAACACTTTCAAAGTCGTTTGTTCCATTTAAAACAAAAGATTCAACACCTGGAATATGGGCAATATCTTCAATAGATGAGCGAGTTGCGAAGTATTCTCTACTGTTTCCGTCTCTGTAATCAAGAACGTCATATCCACCCTTATTTCCGGCATAAGCAAGTGCCAAAGAAGAACAAGACCCCTCAGTTTCATCACCACCACTTATTCTGTCAATTATATCTTGTTCTGTTCGATTTGTATCAGCTTCGGCTATCGGTCGATATTCAACATTCATATTGTCTAATGCATCTACAATTTCTGTATATTCATGAGAATCCAATGAACTTCGTGGTGCCGTATCAGTTGCGAAATCATTACTTAAATCGACACTTTCACCGTCATTATAATATCGGTTAGATTTGTAAGTTAAAACCTTAACCGGTCCACCATCTTCTATATCAGCATCACTATAATTATTTATTCCGTTTGATTCAACGAATTCATTGTATGATGATTCAAGTAAAGCAGATTTTTCCAAATCAGACAAAGTTGGATCATTTCTAATATTATCAATTTCTGATGCATAAGCATTTTCCCAATCTGTAAAGTTGCCTAATTCTTGATCACTCATAGAGGCTAAAGATGTATCATTTGAAAATTTGTTACCTAAAATATTATTGGAATTATCTGTCATAATATTATCGGGAACATCGTCTGATATATCTTCCATAGCGTCAGCTGTTTCGTCCTCGGAAATATCGTCTGATATATCTTCCATATCGTCAGCTGTTTCGTTCTCGGGAATATCATCCGATACATCTTTCATATCGTCAACGATTTCATCCTCGGGA